>ERZ773103.3729-NODE-3729-length-12073-cov-18.643701_pt1 | contig 12073 bp, 9 predicted proteins | sample MGYA00511118_ERZ773103 | MGnify/ENA primary metagenome ERZ773103 (study PRJEB29015, sample SAMEA2737821) | human gut metagenome | biome: human gut; feature: human-associated habitat; material: faeces | place: China | collected 2012 ... | reverse complement strand
GCGGGGCGTCGAGGACGCCGCCCCCTACGAATATGCGGTAACACAAATAAAAAGCCGACTCCCGGCAGGCTGGCGGGTCGATGCAAGCATCGGCCCCTACAGCTTGTCGGGAGTCGGCAGTTCTTTTATTTTACGGCAGGGCTTACGCCATCAGTTCCTTGACGGTGGCGGCCAGCTTCTCGTCCTTGCAGGCGGGGAAGAAGTTCTCGGCGAAGTGCTCACCGGCGAAGGCGCCCTTGACGAGGTCGCGGTCCAGATCCTTCAGGATGTCGGACATGTCGCGGAAAGCAATGGCGCGCACGCCGTCCAGGATCTTCTTGTTGCGCTGCTCGGGGACAACGCGCTCCTTGGGGTAGCCCTGGCCGTGGCCGAAGCCGAACAGCTTCTCGAAGATGTACTCGAGGTTCAGCTCGCCGCCCCAGCCGAAGCCCTTGGCAAAAGGCAGAGCCACAGCGTTGCCGTCGTTGACATGGGCAAAGGTGTAAGCGTCAACGGGGTCCTCGACGTGGCCGCAGATGACGCCGGGGAAGCTGTTCAGAGCCAGCATAGCGCCCTCACCGGTGCCGCAGCCGGTGATGACGTAGTCCGCAGCGCCGGAGTTCAGCAGCACAGCGGCCAGGATGCCGTTCTGAACGTAGGTCAGCTGGGCGGCATCGTCGGCGGCATACATGCCGTAGTTGACGACCTCATGGCCCATCGGCTCGACGACCTTGCGCAGGGTGGCCTCGATCAGGGCGTTCTTGGCGGCCTGGCTGTTCTCATTGATCAGAGCGATTTTCATAATGTTTTTTCTCCTTTTATCGTCAAATTCACATTACAAGCTGACGGAAATACGTGGTGTTGATGCTCTTGTCGAGTTTGGCCATCTTGGCAATGCAGCCGTCCAGCGTATGGGCCACATCGTCCAGGCTGTGCCAGTTGGCGGCCTGCGGCTTGACCTCCTCCTCGAGCCAGGGGGCCACGTCGGTGTGGGAGCAGGCACCCTCGATGAGGTAGGCACCCTTGCGGGCGGCCTGGGTCTGCGGCTCGTAGCCGTCAACGCTGCCCATCATCGTCATGGTGAACACGCCCTTGCGGTTGCGCCCACCCACGATGAGCCGCACGCCCACCGGCTGCACCGAGACCGTGGCAGCCTTCTCGCGCAGGATCTTGACGACCTTCTCCAGCGTCAAGTACTGGGTCTGGTACTCGTCCACCGCGTTGATGATCTGCACGGCGGCCAGCGTGTCGCCCGCAAAACCGACCACGACATTGCGGTTGATCTTGCGGACCTTGGGCAGGTCGTTTTTGAGGATATGGGGCTTTTCGCCGGTGATGGGTTCCTCGACATAGCGGCCATCGCTGACCATGGCGCAGAAGGTATCACCGCATACTGCTAAAATCGCACTCATTGTTTTTCGTCCTTTGTTTTTTAATGGTACGTCTATTGTAGCACGAAATGCCGCGGGGTGCAATGGGCTTGACTTAACCTGCGGTGTGCGGTATAATAATAACAGAAAAGGCGCTGCGACAAGCGGTTGGCCCTTTCGGTGAGTACGTTAAAAGGTTAGCCTAATAACCGTCACCTGCCGGGGTGGCGGTTATTGCTTTTTACAACTAAGCTCAATGTAAAGGTCTTGCGACCGATATAGAACGTAAATGTAAATCGCATGGTCTCACCTCCTTTACGGAAGTGTGGCCAACCGCCTGCCGTTGTGTGCAGCGCCTTGCCGCCTGTTAGTACAGGCGGCTTTTGTATTATACCAGAGTTTTCGACGGTATGCAAGAATTTTTGCAGCGATTCGCCGGACGCTGCGGGCGGATATGGAATCCGCCCCTACGGTGTAGGGGCGATGCCCGTCATCGACCCGGAAACGTTGTGACCGCCGCCATGTGCCGCGGGCGAACAATGTTCGCCCCTACAGCACCCCTTTTGAATTGTATTGTAGGGAGGGGTCTTGACCCCTCCGCGGGCCGATGCAAGCATCGGCCCCTACAGAAACGGCCCGCCGGGATTTTTTTCCGGCTGGCCGTTTTTCTTTAGTTATTCTTGTAATAATTGATCAGGCAGCCGTCCGCCAGGATCCGGCGCTCGGCGTCGGTCATCGCGCCGAGCTTGACGGTGAACTTCACCAGACCGCCGTCCGGCTTGACGGCCACGGCGTCCAGCTCGTCCGCAGCCTCCAGCAGAGCCTTGCGGACGCCGGGCAGGTAGACGTAATCGCCGTTGTCCAGCGCGCCGGGGTTCTCCACCAGGAACGGCAGCATGCCCCAGTTGATGCAGTTGGAGCGGTAGCGCTTTGTGGCATACTCGCAGGCAAAGTTGGCTGCGCCGCCCAGCACGCGCTGGCAGCTGGCGGCCTGCTCACGGGCGGAGCCGTCGCCGGGCTTGTTGGCAAAAATGGCCGAGCCAATGTTGGTGTTGGCCGCGTCGGGCGCGTAGCCCAGCTTCTTCAAATCGTCGTAGACACGCGCGACCTCGGCGGGCAGCTCACCTGCCTTGCGCTGTTCGTCCAGCGCCTTCACGGCCTTGGCGTTCGGCACGTAGGCCGGGTCCTTGCGGGAGAGGGTGAACTCCGCCAGCCGCAGCGGGTTGGAGCGGAAGGACGACGTCTCACCCGACGGGATCAGCTCGTCGGTGGTCGTGACGGGGTCGGTGATGTAGCTGACAATTTTGACCAGTAGGTCGTCGGTCAGGGCGGGCTGCTCGGGCCAGTCCTTGATGTTCGGGCCGAATTTCAGCGCGTAGTCCGGCTCCGGATGACCCCAGCCGTTGTAGACGCGCTTGTCGTAGACACCCTGCTCAAAGTGGTAGTCGGGCACGGTGTACTCCACGTCGGTCAGCTCGCTGGCGGCGGTCAGGTAGCCGCCGTTGGCCGCGGTGGCCGCAATGGAGCGGGCGTCCATCAGGGCGACGGCGCTGATCTGGCCCTCGCCGGGCTTGGAGCCCTCGCGGTTCGGGAAGTTGCGGGTCGTGTGGCGGATGGAGAACTCGCCGTTGGCCGGGGTGTCGCCCGCACCGAAGCAGGGGCCGCAGAAGCACTCGCGGAAGATGCCGCCGGCGGAGACAATGTCCGCCACAGCGCCGTTTTTGACCAGCTCCAGATAGGTCGGCATGCTGTCGGGGTAGACGCTGAACTTGAACTCACCGTTGCCGCAGCTCTTGCCTTTGATGATGTCCGCCACGGCGCAGATATTTTCATACGTGCCGCCGGAGCAGCCGGCCACAACGCCCTGGTCAACGTAGATGCGGCCATCGTCGCAGATCTTGCCGACGAGGTCCATCTCGACCTTGCCGCCCAGCTGCCTGTTGGCCTGGTCCTGCGCCGCCTGCAGGATCTCTTTGGCGTTGGCCTTCAGCTCGCGGATCGGGTAGGCGTAGCTGGGGTGCATCGGCAGCGCGATCATGCACTCGACGGTGGAGAGGTCCAGCTCAATGCAGCCGTCGTAGTAGGCCACGTCGGCGGGCTTCAATTCCTTATAAGCCTCGGGGCGGCCATGCTGCACAAAATATTCCTTCGTGGTATCGTCGGTCTGCCAGATAGAGGACCAGCAGGTCGTCTCGGTGGTCATGACGTCGATGCCGTTGCGGTAGTCGGCACTCAGGTTCGCCACGCCGGGGCCGACGAACTCCATGACCTTGTTCTTCACATAGCCGTTGGCGTAAGTCGCGGCAACCAGCGCCAGCGCGACATCGTGCGGGCCGACGCCCGGAGCGGGCTTGCCGGTCAGGTAGATGGCAACGACCCCGGGATAGCTCATATCGTAGGTGCGGCCCACGAGCTGCTTGGCCAGCTCGCCGCCGCCTTCGCCGACGGCCATCGTGCCGAGGGCGCCGTAGCGGGTGTGGGAGTCAGAGCCCAGGATCATCCGCCCGCAGCCAGACATCATCTCGCGGTTGTAGCTGTGGATGACGGCCATGTTCGGCGGAACATAGATGCCGCCGTATTTGTGGGCGGCGGACAGGGCAAACTGGTGGTCGTCCTCGTTGATGGTGCCGCCGACAGCGCAGAGGCTGTTGTGGCAGTTCGTCATGACGTAGGGCAGCGGGAACTCCGTCATGCCGGACGCGCGGGCCGTCTGGATGATGCCGACATAGGTGATGTCGTGGCTGGTCATCGAGTCGAACTTCATGCGCAGGTCCTGCATGGAGTCACCGGTATTATGGGCCTTCAAAATGCCGTAGGCGATGGTGCCTTTTTTGGCGTCTGCCTCGGTGACGCCCGCCGGGGCGGAAGTCTGAGGCACGCCGTTTACAAGGTATACGCCGGTGTCGTGCAGCTTCATGGGAAAACCTCCGTTTTGTATGGTATCGCAAAAGCCTTCCCCCGCGGGGGAAGGTGGCGCGCAGCGCCGGATGAGGGGCAAGCCTGCCATATTTCCCGTTTACGGATTCTTGCCGGAAGGTCTGCCCTCATCAGTCGGCTTCGCCGACAGCTTCCCCCGAGGGGGAAGCCTTTTAGGTTACAGTCGTGCAATAACCGCCCGGGTAAACTCCTTCGTTCCCGCGGTGCCGCCGATGTCGGCAGTGACGACCTTGCCCTCCTCGACCTGGGCCAGGATGGCGGCATTGAGCTTGGCGGCCTTGTCAGTCTCGCCAAGGTCGTTCAGCATCATGGCAAAGGCCATCAGGATGGCGCTGGGGTTGGCCTTGTCCTGCCCGGCAATGTCGGGGGCAGAGCCGTGGACGGCCTCATAGATGCGGGTGCTGTCGCCGATGTTGGCGCTGGGCGCAAAGCCCAGGCCGCCGACGAGACCGGCGCACAGGTCACTGATAATATCGCCGTAGAGGTTCGGTGCGACGAGCACGTCGAACTGCTCGGGCTTCTGCACCAGCTTCATGCACAAAGCGTCGATAATGCAGTCGTCCGCAGCGATCTCGGGGTACTCCGCGGCGACCTCGCGGAAGGTGCGCAGGAACAGGCCGTCGGTCAGCTTCATGATGTTGGCCTTGTGGACTGCCGTGACCTTTTTGCGGCCGTTTTTGCGGGCATAGTCAAATGCAAAGCGGCAGATTTTCTCGCACGCGGGGCGGGTGATGAGCTTGACGCCGTTGGCGATCTCGTCGTTCAGCATATACTCGATGCCCTTGTAGAGATCCTCGGTGTTCTCGCGCACGATGACAAGGTCCACATTGTCAAAGCGAGTCAGTACGCCCGGCAGCGTGTGCACAGGGCGCAGGTTTGCATAGGTGGAAAAGCGCTGGCGCAGCTGCACATTGATGCTGCGGAAGCCCTTACCGATGGGGGTGGCGGTGGGGCCCTTGAGTGCCCAGCCGCACGCTTCGATCGCATCCAGCGTGCCGGGGGCGATCAGCTCGCCGCTCTCGGCAGCGTACTCGGCACCGGCAGCAAACTCCTGCCATTCAATGCCGGTGTTCAGTGCGGCGGATACCTCGCGGACGCTCTCGGCAATTTCACGGCCAATGCCGTCGCCCGGAATCAGAACTGCTTTCATAAATAGTACTTTTCCCCTTTCCCTGTCTTACTCTGCATTTTCTGCGGTATACCTAACATACTACCCGCTTTGGGGCCGGTTGTCAATCCGCATTTTTACACAATAGGCACATTTTGGGCCGCCAGCTTAATTTTTTAAAGCATTTTTCTGAAAAATTTAGAAAAATTTTAAGTTTTTCTTGACGAATTTGCGGAAATGCTATAAAATCAATCTATCAGGCATATTGGTAAGGGAAGCCAGCAGTGATATGCGCCTGTATAAGTATGCAAAGTATATAAAATTGGTCAAAGAGAGGGGTACGCATGATGTATTACCCAGACGTCCCGGCCCTGGAGCCGGATGAGCTTGAGCTGCTCTGCCACGAATATATGGAACACAACGCCACCCTTGACCCGCATCTGGCGGATCAGATGGGCGTCAAGCGCGGCCTGCGCAATCTGGACGGCACCGGCGTGCTGGCCGGCATCACGAACGTTTCCAGCGTTATCGGCTATGACAAGAAGGAGGACGGCACCATTGTGCCCATTCCGGGCCGCCTGGTCTACCGCGGCATCGACATTGACACGCTGGCCGCCGAGGCTGACGCCCATGACCGCTTCATGTTTGAGGAGGTCATCTGGCTGCTGCTGTTCGGCTCCCTGCCCACGCAGGAGCAGTACGCCAAGTTCCGCAAGCTGCTGGAGCATCACCGCGAGCTGCCCCAGGGCTTTGCCGACGACATGATCTTAAATTCGCCGTCGCCGAACCTGATGAACAAGATGGCACGAAGCGTGCTGGCCATGTACAGCTACGACGAGCACGCCGAGGACAACAGTCTGCCCAACATCCTGCGCCAGAGCATCAACCTGATCGCCGAGCTGCCCACGATGATGGTCAACGCCTACCAGATCAAGCGCCGCGTCTATGACCGGTCCAGCATGTACTTCCACCTGCCCACCGAGGGCCAGAGCACGGCGGAGCATATTTTGAGCACCTACCGCGCCGACCAGAAGTTCACCCACGAGGAAGCGCGTCTGCTCGACCTCTGCCTGCTCGTCCACGCGGACCACGGCGGCGGCAACTGCTCGACCTTCACCTGCCGCGTGCTGTCCAGCTCCGGCACGGACACCTATGCAGCCATCAGCTCGGCCATCGGTGCGCTGAAAGGCCCCAAGCACGGCGGCGCGAACCTGAAGGTCATGCACCAGCTGGATTACATTCTGGAAAATGTCGAGGATCCGTCCAACGACGACGAGGTCCGCGAGTTCCTGCGCAAGATCCTCCGCAAAGAGCGCGGCGACGGCAGCGGCCTGATCTACGGCATGGGCCACGCCGTCTACACGATGAGCGACCCCCGTGCGCAGATTTTGAAAACCCACGCCAAGAGCCTGGCCTACAAGAAGGGCTACGATGAGGAGTACGAGCTGCTGTGCAGCATTGAGCGCCTGGCCCCGCAGGTCTTTGCCGAGGAAAAGCACGGCCCGAAGAAGGTCTGCGCCAACGTGGACCTGTTCAGCGGCCTGATCTACCGTATGCTCGGCATCAGCGAGGACCTGTACACCCCGCTGTTTGCGATTGCCCGTGTGCCCGGCTGGTGTGCCCACCGCGTCGAGGAGGTCGAGTTCGCGAACCGCATCATCCGCCCCGCCTACAAGTACCTCGGCAAGCCGCAGGAGTACGTTCCGCTGGAGAAGCGATAAGATCGGTATTTTCCCGGTGCAAGTGTGCACCGGGATTTTTTTGCGCACAGTAGGGGCCGGGCATGCCCGGCCCGGGGCCTACCCACAAACACCCGTCCGCCGTAATCGCCCCGGAGCGGTCAAGACCGCTCCCTACAAAGCAGCCGTGAGTGTCGGTTTGTAGGGGAGGGTCTTGACTCTCCCGGGTCGTTCACGGCTGCCGCAGCGTTCACGGGAGGGATGAATCCCTCCCCTACACATGACCAGTGAAGGGGCCCCAAAATTTTCTTGCTTTTCTCCGCTGTTTTTGGTATAGTATTCTCTGTTTTTTAACCACAAGGAGATACTATTTCATGTCCGAACATGCCAATAAAAGAGAAAAGCGGCTGGCGATGCTGGTCGTGGCGGCGGTGGTGCTGGTCACGGTGCTGCTCATCGTGGAGACGTTCCGCCTGCTGCTGCCCGGGCTCTGGTCCGCGTTTTCTGCCGGGGATGAGCAGGCGCTGAGCGAATACCTGGCCAGCCAGGGGCGGCTGCGCAGCTTTCTGACGCTGTGGTTCCTAGCCGTCGTGCAGGTGCTGTCGCTCGTCATTCCGGCCATGCCGGTGCAGCTGGCGGCAGGGCTGGCCTACGGCCCGTGGATGGGCTTTCTGACGAGCTTCTCGGCCTCCGCCGTCGCCAACATGAGCGTCTACCTCATTGCACGGCGGCTCGTGCCGGTCATCCGCCGCCTTGTCGCCGACAACCCCAAGGCTGCGAAGCTGCTGGACAGCGTGCGCAGCAGCAAGGACCCCTGGTTTTACACAATTCTGGCGTTCATCACGCCGGGGCTGCCCAACGGTATCATTCCCTATGCCGCCGCCAACGCGGGGATGCGCCCGAAGCAGTTTTTAGCGGCCATCTTCATCAGTCTGCCCTTCCCCACCCTGCTGACCTGCGCGGCAGGCAGCTTTATGCTGGAGGGCAACTGGCTGTTCACCGTGCTGACCGGCATTGTGCTGTTCAGCTTTGTGGGGATTCTGTTCTTCAACCGCACAAAATTCATCGCGTGGGCACATGAGGTCAAAAACAGGCATACCCAAAAGGCCGGAGCGTAAGCTCCGGCTTTTTTTCTTGCCTCCCTCTGCGAGGGAGGTGGCCCGTAGGGCCGGAGGGAGAGAACCTTGCCACAGCCCGAAATGTTTCGGATTGCCGCTAGGTTCTCTCCCCCACCGCCTGCGGGCGGAGCCCCCTCGCAGAGGGGGCCAAGAGGTTTTGGGGACGCGCATTTTTTCTGGTTACACAAACACTGCCTGCACCAGCACCATATACAGGGCGGTGCCCACGGCGATGCTGAGCAGCGTGTTCTTCTTCCACAGGTGCAGCCCCACCACGGCGGCCCCGGCAAGCAGCTCCGGCAGGCCGTGAGTGGGGCCGAGCAGGTCCACGCCGCGCAGGCAGTAGACGACGAGCATCGCCATGATGGCACAGGGCAGCACCCCGGCCAGATACACCACAAATTTCGGCGTGGGCCGCCCGCCGCCGAACACCACAAACGGCAGGAACCGGATCAGCGCTGTCACGCCCGCCACAACGGCCACAAGCAGCGCACCGTGTACATCAAACGGCATGGTCGGCCTCCTTTTTCTGCATAAAACCGCGCAGCACCGTCAAGGCTGCCGTGATGCCCACCATGGACGGGATCAGGAAATCGCTGCTGCCGAAAATCAGCAGACAGACCAGCGACACACCCAGCCCCACCAGCGCGGGGGTATGGTCGCGGCTGGCCTTCCACTGCTCGGTCATAACGACGAGGAACAGCGCGGTCATCGAAAAGTCGATGCCCGTCGTGTCAAACGGCAGCACACTGCCCAGCAGTGCGCCCGCCACGCCGCCCGCGATCCAGTAAAGCTGGTTCAGCAGCGACACCCAGAAATAGTATTTTTTCCGGTCCACGCCCTCGGGCACGCCGCCGCTGCACACGACGGAATAGGTCTCATCGGTCAGCGCAAAAATCAGGTACGGCTTGGCTGCGCCGGTGTCTTTATAGCGTTCCAGCATCGAAATTCCGTAAAACAGATGCCGCGCGTTGACCATCAGTGTCATGATCGCCGCCGAGATCAGCGACGCGCCGCCCGCCAGCAGGTCAATTGCGACATACTGCATACTGCCCGCGTAGATCAGCCCGCTCATGACCAGCGCCCACCCCGCGCCGTAGCCCTTGCTTTGCAAGAGCACACCAAAGCCCAGCCCCAGCACGATATACCCCGCCATAATGGGCAGGGACCGCACAAAGGCGTAACGAATCGTTTTCACTTTCCTTTTCCCCTTTAACCTACTAAAGTGCTATGTTGGGTAGTATAGCACAAAAAAATCCCCGCGCAAGCGGGGAAAAGGCATTGTTCAATAGTACCGCAAACGGGCACGGGCGGATGCCTGCATCGCCCCGGGGGCCCTGCGGCTGCCGCCTCGTTTTACGCCTTCTCGCTCTCCCACCGGGCCACCAGCGGGGCAGCCACAGCGGAAAGCGCCTCCCGTGCGGTGTTGATGGCATTCACGTCCACGGGGGTCAGCTTGTCGGCCTTTTTGTGCTTCAGAACGCGCTCCAGCGTTCTTTCTGCTTCTTTGATTTTAGTACGGGTCTCGCGGTCCAGCGCCTTGCCGGCCTTGCTGCCCAGCGCGGTGTTCACGCGGTAAAGCGCGGCCTCGCCGGCGTTCAGCGCCTCCAGCGCGGCCTTGCGCTCCTTGTCCTGCCCGGCAAAGGCGGCGGCGTTCTCCTTGGCGCGTTTGATCTCGTCCTCGGTCAGGTTCGATGTGCCCGAGATCGTGATGCTCTGCTGCTTGCCGGTGTCCATGTCGCGCGCCTTGACCTTGACAATGCCGTTGGCGTCGATGTCAAACGTGACCTCGATCTTCGGCACGCCCGCCCAGGCGCGCTTGATGCCGCGCAGCGTGAAGGTGCCCAGCAGCTTATTGTCCCTGGCAAACTCGCGCTCACCCTGCAGCACTTTAATTTGCACCGTGTTCTGGAACGGCGCGGCGGTGGTGAATACCTTGCTGAACCGCGTCGGGATCGTGGAGTTGCGCTCGATCAAATGCGTTGCCACGCCGCCGACGGTCTCGATGGAAAGGGTCAGCGGGGTCACGTCCATCAGCAGCAGATCCTCGCCGGGGCCGGAGAGCATCTCGCCGCCCAGACGTCCGGCCTGCACCGCCGCGCCCAGTGCAACGCACTCGTCGGGGTTCAGCGATTTGGACGGCTCCAGACCGGTCATCCGCATGACCTTGGCCTGCACCGCCGGGATGCGGGTCGAGCCGCCGACCAGCAAAACCTGATCCAGGTCGCTGGCCGAAAGGCGTGCGTCGCTCAGGGCGTTGCGCACGGGCAGGGCGGTGCGCTCGATCAAATCGGCGCAGAGCTCCTCAAATTTAGCGCGTGTCAGCGTAGTTTGCAGGTGCAGCGCACCGTCTGCCGCCATCGTGAGGAACGGCAGATTGATGTCGGTCTGCTTCGCGCTGGAAAGTTCTTTTTTCGCCTTTTCGGCCTCCTCGCGCAGGCGCTGCATCGCCACGCGGTCATTCGTCAGGTCCACGCCGTGTCCGGCCCTGCACCGGTCTGCCAGCCAGTTGACGATGCGCTCGTCAAAGTCGTCGCCGCCCAGAAAGTTATCGCCGCAGGTCGAGAGCACCTGCACGATGCCGTCGCCGATGCGGATGAGCGACACGTCAAATGTGCCGCCGCCGAGGTCGTAGACCATGACGGTCTGGGTGCGGCCATTGTCCAGCCCGTAGGCCAGCGCCGCGGCTGTCGGCTCGTTGATGATGCGGCGCACGTCCAGCCCGGCAATGCGCCCGGCGTCCTTCGTGGCCTGGCGCTGGGCATCGTTAAAGTAGGCGGGCACGGTGATGACCGCCTCGGTGACAGGCTCACCGAGATACGCCTCGGCATCGGCCTTCAGTTTTTGCAGGATGAGGGCGCTCAGCTCCTGCGGCGTGTAGCATTTTCCGTCGATGGGCACGCGGGTCTCACTGCCCATCAGCCGCTTGACGCTGGACACGGTGCGGGGGGCGTTCGTCACGGCCTGGCGCTTGGCGGGCTCGCCCACCAGCCGTTCTCCCACCTTGGTGAACGCGACGACAGAGGGCGTCGTGCGCTGCCCCTCGGCGTTGGGGATGACGACGGGCTTGCCTCCCTCGACCACCGCCACACAGCTGTTGGTAGTCCCCAGGTCAATTCCGATTATTTTTGCCATGGTGGTGCTTGTCCTTTCAAAAAAGACACTTTTGAATCATAATTCTATTGTAGCGCCTGCTGCCGGGAAAAGTGTTGCGATTTCGTAAATAAATTGGGGCGAATTTTATAAACCTGCGGGGCCACCTTCCCCCCAGGGGGAAGGCTAAGAAAATGTTGACGCACACGCCCCAACGTGCTATAGTTAGTTTAAAGCACTAAAGAGGGGGATTTCTATGGCACGCACCGCGACAGTCACCCGCAATACGCGGGAGACACAGATCACGCTGACGATTGACCTGGACGGCACCGGCAGGGCCGACCTGCACACGGGCATCGGCTTTTTTGACCACATGCTGGACGGCTTTGCCCGCCACGGCCTGTTTGATGTAAGCGTCACCTGCCGCGGCGACCTGGACGTAGACTGCCATCACACCATTGAGGACATCGGCATTGCGCTGGGCACGGCCATAAAAGAAGCGCTGGGCGACAAGGCAGGGCTGGTGCGGTACGGCAGCTGCATGCTGCCGATGGATGAGACGCTGGCACTCTGCGCCGTCGATCTGGGCGGGCGGCCCTACTTTGTGTACGACGCCAGCTTTGCAGGCCAGAGCTGCGGCGGCATGGACACCCAGATGGCGCGGGAGTTTTTCTACGCCGTATCGTACAGCGCCATGATGAATCTGCACCTGAAGGTGCTGTACGGGGAGAATGACCACCATAAGCTGGAGGCCATGTTCAAGGCGTTTGCCAAGGCGCTGGACGCCGC
>ERZ773103.3727-NODE-3727-length-12089-cov-17.336380_pt1 | contig 12089 bp, 9 predicted proteins | sample MGYA00511118_ERZ773103 | MGnify/ENA primary metagenome ERZ773103 (study PRJEB29015, sample SAMEA2737821) | human gut metagenome | biome: human gut; feature: human-associated habitat; material: faeces | place: China | collected 2012 ... | reverse complement strand
TGTTGCTCCAGTAATCTTTTATTTTATAACCGTAGATTTTCTTCAGATTCTTATATCTGATAAGAATATCGGTCACAAAATCATGTCTGTCATCTTCTGCGCAATGTTCGATCAGATCGATCAGCTGGCGTCTTCTGATTACATAGATACCTGTCGATACAATCTGCGACTGTGCCACCATCGGCTTTTCCTCGAACTCTTCAATACGCATCGAATCATTCATCTTGATCGTTCCGAAACGGCTTGCATCTTCGTTCGGACCAAGTTCTTTGCATACCACTGTAATATCCGCTTTCTTTGCAATGTGATATTCCAGTACTTTGTTATAATCCATCTTATATACAGCATCACCGGATGTAATGATTACATAAGGTTCGTGACATCTCTTTAAGAAATCCAGATTCTGATAAATTGCGTCTGCTGTTCCGCGGTACCAGTATCCGTTCTCCGCGGTGATCGTCGGGGTAAATACATATAATCCCCCCTGCTTTCTTCCGAAATCCCACCATTTTGAAGAATTCAGATGTTCATTCAACGAACGGGCATTGTACTGTGTCAGAACTGCCACCTTCTGAATATGAGAGTTTGACATATTACTGAGTGCAAAGTCAATCGCTCTGTAACTTCCGGCGATCGGCATTGCTGCCACTGCTCTTTTATGTGTCAGTTCACGCATCTTATTGCTGTTACCACCTGCTAAAATAATTCCTACTGCTCTCATGCTCGTTCACCTGCCTTTATCAATGTTTCTCCACTTTCCAGTACTCCATTCGGGTAATCTTCTTTGGATGTTACTCCACTGATAGCAGTGTTCTTTCCAATCTGCACCCCATCCGGTATTACAGATTTTTCACCCACGGCAACCAGGCCAAATGAATAAATTGCCGGTTTTAATTTGTTCGGTATATCACTTCCGATGCCAAATGTAGTATTATCCCCAACCAGGCAATTTTCTGCAATGATTGCCTTGTCCATGACACAATTCTTACCAACCCTGGTATCTTTCATGATAATAGAATCCCTGATCACGGATCCTTCTCCTATAATAACTCCGGATCCGATAATACTGTTATGTACTTCACCATATACTTCCGCACCGTTACAGATAATACTTCTCTCAATCACTGACTGTGCCGAAATATACTGTGGCGGCAGAATCTCACTGTTGGTATATATCTTCCAGAATTCTTCATATAAATTGAACTCCGGTATGATATCGATCAGTTCCATATTGGCTTCCCAGTAAGATCCCAGTGTTCCGACATCTTTCCAGTAACCGTTATATTCATATGCGAATAATCTCTCGCCTTTATTGTGACAATATGGAATGATATGCTTTCCGAAGTCACAACCAGGCTCGTCCTTCAATGTCTCCAACGCTTCCTTCAGGACTTTCCATGAGAATATATAAATTCCCATAGATGCCAGATTACTCTTTGGTTCCGCAGGTTTTTCCTGGAATTCCTGAATCCTTCCATCTTCATCTGCGATAACAATACCGAAACGGCTTGCCTCTTCCATCGGCACCGGCATTGCCGCAATCGTCACGTCTGCGTTATTCGCCTTATGATAATCCAGCATTACTTCATAGTCCATTTTATAAATGTGATCCCCTGATAAGATCAGTACATAATCCGGATCAAACTGCTCCATATAATCCAGATTCTGATAAATTGCGTTCGCAGTTCCGGAATACCATTCACTGCTTCCGCTTCTCTCATATGGTGGAAGAACCGTTACTCCTCCGTAATTCCTGTCAAGATCCCAGGGAATACCGATTCCTATATGCGCATTCAATCTCAATGGCTGATACTGGGTCAATACACCCACCGTATCAATTCCTGAATTAATGCAGTTGCTGAGTGGAAAGTCAATAATGCGATATTTACCTCCAAATGCAACGGCAGGTTTTGCAACTTTTGCTGTGAGGACTCCAAGTCTGCTGCCCTGTCCTCCTGCCAGCAGCATTGCTATCATTTCCTTCTTTCTCATGTCATCACCCCTTCTCAGTAGTCTTGCTTTTTCTATTATACCATACTTCTTCTTACGTAGCTAACAATTTTTACAGTTTTTTTTCGATTTTCGCAAACTTTTTGTTAAATTATCACAAAAACTTACGGCTTGGATTTTTTTTGATATATGTTTATAATAATATGAAGAACATGTAGTTTTTATGATGATCTTTTTACCTATATTATTAAAAAGGATGGTATATTATGTATAAAATTAATTTTGAAAAACCTGTACACGTACACTTTATCGGAATCGGCGGTATCAGCATGAGTGGTCTTGCCGAGATACTTTTAAAAGAAGGTTTCACTATTTCCGGATCTGATAATAAAGAATCCGCCCTCACAGATCATCTGGAAAAGCTGGGGGCCAAAGTATTCTACGGACAGAAAGCTTCTAATATTATTTCCGGCATCGATGTTGTTGTATATACTGCCGCAATTCATCCTGATAACGAAGAATTCGCAGAAGCTGTAAAACAGAATCTTCCTATGCTGACCCGTGCAGAACTGCTCGGACAGTTAATGACCAACTATGATGTACCGATCGCAATTTCCGGTACCCACGGCAAGACAACGACAACTTCTATGCTGTCACACATTTTACTTGCCGGAGAAATGGATCCTACCATCTCTGTCGGCGGCATCTTAAAGGCTATCGGCGGTAACATCCGTGTAGGTAATTCTGAATATTTTGTCACAGAAGCCTGTGAATATACGAACAGTTTCCTGCATTTCTTCCCGAAGATCGGCGTAATCCTGAATATTGACGAAGATCATCTGGATTTCTTCAAAGACCTGGCTGATATCCGTAATTCTTTCCACCGCTTTGCGAAATTACTTCCAAAGGATGGAACACTTGTTATCAACGACAACATTCCTGATCTCGAAGAGATCACTGCTGACCTTGACTGCCGCGTGATCCGTTACGGTAATGACAGCTCTCTTGACTACAGTGCAACCAATATCCTTCATGATAAAAAGGGAGAGGCCTCTTTCGATCTGGTAAAATCCGGTGAATTTATCGACCGTATCTCATTATCGGTGAATGGAGATCATAATGTATCCAATGCATTATCAGCCATTGCCGTTGCAGACCTTCTCGGAGTTCCATTTACCAAGATCAAAGAAGGACTGAAATCGTTCCACGGCACAGACCGTCGTTTCGAATATAAAGGTGAAGTTAATGGAGTTACTGTCATTGATGATTATGCTCATCACCCAACAGAGATCAATGCAACTTTAACAGCGGCCAAGGAATACCCGCACAAAGAAATATGGTGCATCTTCCAGCCACATACTTATACACGTACCAAAGCATTATTCCCTGAATTTGTAGATGCCCTGACACATGCCGATCATGTGATCCTCGCAGACATCTACGCTGCCCGTGAGACAGATACTCTGGGCATGTCTTCTGAGATGATCGCAGAAGAATTAAAGAAAAAAGGATGCGATGCTTACTATTTCCCAAGCTTCGAAGAGATTGAATCTTTCTGTCTGGACAGATGCCAGAAAGGGGATGTGTTGATAACTATGGGAGCTGGAAACGTTGTAAACATTGGGGAAAACCTGCTTAACCGCTAGTTATCCACATTATCCACACAATTTTATCCACAAAAAAGTCGGATTTTGACTCAAAAATTTCTTTTTTCCCCGTCTTCCCGGTGCTATAATGTGTCTACGATGAAACGAAAGATACAAAAAGTTCTGGGGAGGACGGGGAATTATTATGAAGGAATTAAAACTTACGAAGTATGTACAGACGAACGCGACTGTACTGGACAATGAATTTATCGACCAGTATATGGTCAGAGCCAATGGAGAATATGTCAAAGTATATCTCCTGCTTCTCCGTCATATGAATCAGTCCTCCGGATGTCTTTCTGTTTCCGAGCTGGCTGATCTGCTCGAGTGCACAGAGAAGGATGTACTCCGCGCATTAAGATACTGGAAGAGTGAAGGACTCCTTGATTATCTGGATGACACTCCGGATGATCCGACTCCGCAAAGTACGGTCCGTTCATCCGTACCAACTTCCGAATTACACGATGTACAGTCCGGCTATATGACTGCGTCCGTTCCATCTATGACAAATCAGATGGATTACCCTGTTGATTCTGTCGAAGCCCCTGTTTCTGCGGTTCCGGCATCTACAACAAATATACAGCAGTACCGTAGCCGTAAGGAACGTGCAGAATTCAAAGAATTACTCTTTGTTGCCGAACAGTATCTCGGCAAGACACTTTCCGCTACTGATATTGACCAGATTACTTATTTTTATGACACACTGAATATGTCAGCTGAACTTATTGAGTATCTGATCGAATATTGTGTCGAAAATGGTCACAAGAGTATGCATTATATTAATAAGGTGGCCTTATCATGGCATGAAGAAAACATAACAACTGTGAATCTTGCCAAGACAAGTTCATTTCTTTATAATAAGAACTGTTATTGCGTCCTGAATGCATATGGGATTAAGGGCCGCGGTCCTGCCGCTTCTGAGATTGCCTATATCCGCAAATGGTCAGAAGAATATGGTTTTGCTCTGGAAGTAATCCTTGAAGCATGTGACCGTACGATGAATGCCATTCATCAGCCAAGCTTTGACTATACCGATTCCATTCTGAAGCGCTGGAAGGACAAGAATGTCCGTCAGTTAAAAGATATCGATGCGGTAGATGCTGATTATCGCAAAGAGAAGGAACGTGCGAAAGAGCTCGCAAAGGAACGCAAAAGACAGCAACAGGCACAGAAGCCTGCAATTAACCAGAACAATAAGTTCAACAATTTCGACGGACGTTCTTATGACATGAATGATCTGGAACGTCGTCTGGTTCAGCAATAAAGTATACATATCAGATTCTATTATGCGAATGCAGAGGAGTTTTCCATAACATGGCACTTTCCAATTCTCAGTACGATCATTTAATGCGTACTTATGAACAAAAACAACTGGATAATGAGTTTCAACTCAGAAAACGCTATGAGAAGGCATACGCCCTCATTCCCGAATTAGAGGAAGTGGATCATTCCATCTCCTCTTTAAGTGTTAAAAAGGCAAGACTGCTTCTGGACGGAGATCAGACTGCTCTTTCTTCTTTAAAATCAGAGCTCAAAGAACTCTCCGCCAGAAAGCCGGCTTTACTAAAAGCACATGGTCTTCCTGCCAATTACCTTGAATTACACTATCAGTGTCCGGATTGTAAAGATACCGGTTATATTGGCACACATAAATGTCACTGTTTCAAAAAAGCGATTGTGGATTATTTATATACGCAATCTAATCTCAAAGATATCCTTGACAAAGAGAACTTTTCAACCTGTTCTCTGTCCTATTATTCCAGGAATCATATCGATCCGCTTACCGGACGTTCTTCTCTGGAATCAATGGAAACTGCATTAAATGTCTGTCACAACTTCGTAGATACATTTTCTAAAGAATTTCATAACATACTACTGTATGGAGATACCGGTGTCGGAAAGACTTTTCTTTCTCACTGCATCGCAAAAGAATTAATGGATTCCGCTTATTCCGTTATTTACTTTACAGCAGCCGGACTTTTTGATATCCTTGCAGAGAATACATTTGGTAAAAGACAGGACAAGGATTCTGATGTATTTGAACACATCTATGACTGTGACTTGCTGATCATTGATGATCTGGGTACAGAACTGCCGAATTCATTTACTGTATCCCAGTTGTTCATTTGTCTGAATGAACGCATATTAAGGCAGAAATCAACCATAATATCTACCAACCTTGCATTGGAGGATATAAAATCAATCTACTCGGAACGGACATTCTCACGAATCAGCAGTAATTATACAATTCTGCGTATTACCGGTGACGATATCCGTATCCAAAAAAAATTATTAAACCTGGGAGGTACTAATGATGTTACGCCGTAACGATCGTAATCTTGAGAATATACCGGTAGGAGCACTTGGACTGATCGCTCTTGACGGTTGTACAGAGATGGGAGCAAAAGTAAATGATTATCTCGTAAAATGGAGAAAGGAAGATGGACATATTCATAAGAACGATGTCGCTTTCATAGGCTATGAGAAAGACACTTACTTAATCGATGCAAAAGTTCCACGTTTTGGTTCAGGTGAAGCAAAAGGTATTATTAATGAATCCGTTCGTGGTAAAGATCTTTATCTTATGGTCGATGTATGTAACTACAACCTGACATATTCCCTGACAGGAAATATTAACCATATGTCCCCTGACGATCATTATCAGAACTTGAAACGTATTATTGCAGCAGTAGGTGGAAAAGGACGTCGTATTAACGTCATTATGCCATTCTTATATGAAAGCCGTCAGCACAAGAGAAGCAGTCGTGAATCTCTGGACTGCGCACTCGCTCTTCAGGAGCTTGTCCGTATGGGTGTTGACAATATCATCACATTTGATGCTCACGATCCTCGTGTACAGAATGCGATTCCATTAAACGGATTCGAAACAATCCGTCCGACATACCAGTTCGTCAAAGGTCTTCTCCGTACCTTCAAAGACCTTCAGATCGACAGCGATCACATGATGGCAATCAGCCCGGATGAAGGTGCTACAGGACGTGCAATTTATCTTGCCAACGTACTGAACCTTGATATGGGTATGTTCTACAAACGCCGTGACTTCTCACGTGTGGTAGACGGCCGTAACCCGATCGTTGCTCATGAGTTCCTTGGATCTTCCGTAGAAGGAAAAGATGTGATCATCCTTGATGACATGATTTCTTCCGGTGACAGTATGTTAGACGTTGCCCGCCAGTTAAAACAGCGCAAAGCAAAACGTATCTTCTGCGCTGCTACATTCGGTCTGTTCACAAACGGTCTGGAGAAATTCGACCAGGCATATGAAGAAGGTATCTTAGACGCTGTTCTGACTACCAACCTGATCTACCAGACACCTGAACTTCTGGAACGTCCATATTATATTAACTGTGATATGAGCAAATATATTGCCCTCGTGATCGACACTCTTAACCACGATGGTTCTATCAGCAGTATCCTGAATCCTATCGAAAGAATTCAGAATGTTGTCAATAAGTATAAAAATGGTGAAGAGATTTAATAGTATCTACAGGACCTGCCACGGGCAGCTCCTTACGAATGCACGTGATTAAAAAATGCTGCCGGGAATTTCCCGACAGCATTTTTTTAAAGTTCTATCTTGTGATAAACAAGTCCGGCTTCTTTCATCACCTGTTCTTCTCTCGTCTGACAGGTAAATATGATCACTTGTTTCTTATGTTCTTTCAACCATCTGAGTGTCTGAAGCATTCTCTCCTCATCATAATATGCAAATGCATCATCCAGTATCACCGGCATCTCTTCCTCACATAAAAGCTCTCCCACTGCCATACGGAGTGCCAGATAGACCTGTTCTACCGTTCCACGACTTACCTGTTCAATCTCTACTCTCTTTTCATCTGTCATAAGCGATACATGAAGTTTTTCATCTGTCACAAGCTTTTTATATTTTCCACCTGTGATCTCACAGATGAATGATGACGCTTTCTCATTCAGATCTCTTTTTAGATATCCCCGCATCTCCTCTGACAGCTGTTCCAGATGATCTGCCGCCATCTGGACCGCCTGGCGTTTCATCTCATATTCCCTGGAACGCTCATTAACTTCATCCAGTTCCGCGAGCTGTTCTCCCAGGTTGTCATACTGAATTTTCTTCTCTTTTAATTCCGCTGTAATATGCGATTTCTCCCAGCGTAACTTCTCTATCGGAACTTTCTCCTCTTCCTGCGTGATCTCTTCAAGGATAATCTCTGGCTCTGTTTTTACCTGTTTTTTTCCAACTTTCATCCGGTTCCATATATATAAGCCGAACGCAAGGAATAACACAATAGCAATCAGATAATTCCACGGTTTCGAGAACAAGATGACTGCAATCACAATAACCAGTGCAAACACCAGAAGCTCCATTGGATGGATCCTCCATTTTTCCGGACGAATCTCATCCATAACACCTTTTCCATGTTCTTCTTCCCTCTGGCGCTCTTTTTTCTTTTCTTCTTCCTTTTCCAGCCGATACGCAAGTTCTTCTTCTACACGTTCCAGTTCTTCTTCCAGATGATGTACATCACGCCAGACAAAAGATACTTCCTGCTCAAGTTTTTCACGTTTCTGCTGCTTTTGATCCATTTCCATACGGATCTCATTTTCCAGGATCTTCTTCCTGCCCCTTAACTGTTCCAATGCACCGGCCAGGTCGATTTCTCCGTTTCCCGAGGTGTAATAGTTTGTCGCATAATTTTTCAACTCTGCCACAATACTTTCCCCCATCTGTGCATTCCTCTGGCTCATGGAAACGGTATTATCGTAACGTTCTGCGTCCATCTCCCCAAGCAGCATCTGAAGATCTCCGTCTTCTACAGACAGTACTTCACCGTCCTCTTCACAGATCAGTTCCGCTTTTTTAGAATATTTATCAAAATTTCTTTCGATACGGAAATGTTTCTCTCCACTTTTGAACTTCAATATACCAGAATAGTAATTAGGATTTTCCCACGGTTCGTATATACTGAAAGTATCATTTTGCGCAGCCCGTCCTCTCCCTCTTTCTATTCCGAAAAGCATTCCCCTGATGAATGTATGGATTGTAGACTTTCCTGATTCGTTTTCCCCGTGAATCAGGTTGATCCCCTCATCCAGATCTATCTGCCGGTCATGAAATTTTCCAAAGTTTTTTAACAATAATTCATTAATCTGCATCTTTCGGTTCTATCCTCTTCTCGTCTCCATCAAAGCCTGCACTCCTTCACAGAGTGCCTGGTACTCCAGACTGTCGGCCGGATAGCCACTCAGGCTTTCAATATATTGTCCGAGAATGTTTCCTTTATTTTCATTTTTTAATTTTTCAAAGTCATATGCAGGCTTTGTGTGGTCTGTAATCTCCACCACATTACCGTATGGATCCATATGATCCAGCTCATACCAGATATCCGGATCTCGATAACCAGTCAGTGTAATCTTATACATGTGCTGCTTTCCCTGCTCTTCGATCATATCTGCAATCTTTTGCCTCAGTACATGGCCGGTCACAGATTTATCCACCTGTACCTCGCAGTGTCTGTATTCTCGCAGTGCATGTGGCACAAAACGGATCTGACAACCATTTCCGGTGATCTTTCCTTCGATATAACCATGAGCTCCTGTATCACCTACATCCGTCGGCTCCAGCGATCCGGCATATGCCATCCGGTTCTCCACCAGCATCTGCGGCTTGTGGATATGTCCAAATGCAGCATAATCATACCCAAGCGTCATGATCTGACTACTCTTGATCGGAATATGTTTCTCATCCCCGCCGTGTGCAAGCAAAATCTCATACTTCTGCCGTCCTTCCGGAACTGCATGATCATATAACGGCTCCAGAATTTCTCTGGAATGATAACTGCATCCATAGACAGCCGTCTGGATCCGGTCAAGTTCCACACAGCTCATTTCCTGCGAGCAGATCATGTGCACATGCGGTGCCCAGGTAAATGTTCGGTAATAAGAGTTTTTCCTGATATGATCATGATTACCGGCGATCATAACAACTTCTGTCTGCTCCAGCATCTCCAGTATGGAATTCATTTCTTTTAATTCTCTTAAAAGTGGCTGCCTGTGGAACAGGTCCCCCGCGATCAGCAACAAATCTGTCTTTTTCTGATTGCAGATTGTTATGATATCACGAAAGCTGTCCCAGAGCTCCTGTTCTCTATTTTGACTGTACGCGTTTCCCGCGTCCGGCTTTGCCCCTAAATGCAAGTCTGCGATGTGTATGAACTTCATCCTCGCTTCCCTCTTTCTGTTCTGTCTTCTCTTTCGATGGCAGTGTTACGACAAACTGTGTCCGGTTGTCATCACTTTTTGCCAGGATTCTTCCTCCGTGCAGCTCCACGATCTGTTTGGCGATCGCAAGTCCCAGACCTGCGCCGCCGGTTCCTGTCGATCTGGAACCATCCACGCGATAGAATTTCTCGAATATCGTCTGAAGCATATCGCCCGGAATCTTATCACCTGCATTGGTAAATGTGATCTCGATGTCACCATCCTTCATTTTCGCTTCGATCCGGATCTCCGTATCTTCATAGCAGTAAGCAATTGCATTTCTTAAGATATTATCGAATACTCTTGCAAGCTTATCCGGATCTCCGTAGATCATCAGATCTTCTTCTACATCCACTTCACAGGTCAGCTTCTTTTCCTGGAGGACTCCGTACAGCTCATCTGCAAGCTGTTCAAGCATCATCGTAAGATCAATCTCTACCGGTTCCAGTTCGATATTCTGAAGATTATATCTTGTAATATCAAAAAATTCATTGATCAGCTCTCCTAATCGGATGGATTTTTCCAATGCGATGTGAGTATATGCTTTTCGTTCTTCTTCCGGCATGTCGGGATGATCTTCGAGCATCGTAAGATACGCCACGATCGAAGTCAGCGGCGTCTTCAGATCATGCGCCAGAAAAAGCACCAGGTCGTTTTTCTTCTTTTCGCCTTCCGATGCCTCCAGCTCCTGCCGTTTTAATGTTGCTTTAATCTCATTCAAACGGATCTCTATTGGTTTTAATTCTGTGATCAGATGAATGGGATCTGTAGATTCCGATATAATATTTTCAATTCCATGATCGATCTGATCCAGATATTTTGTCATCTGAGAAAGCGCAACATAAAAAAACAGCGCAAAAAGGATCAGATAACCAACAATCATGAAAAATGTCTTGTTATCTCCGATCAGCTGCCAGTAAAGATGGACCGCCGTCTTTTCATTTATATTCAGAAATACCAGAACATCTACAAAAGTTCTGGCAAAACTGTCATTATAAATTCCATCGATCACAAATTTAAGCAGTACCCCTCCTACCAGAACGGTAAGCGCTGTGACCAGCACCGTCTGCAAGAGGATACTGAATTTTAATTTCCGATAATTATTCTTCAACCTTATAGCCCACTCCCCACACAGTCTTGATAAAATCAGACTTGCCTGTCGGTGCACTCATCTTCTCGCGGAGATGACGGATATGCACCATCACCGTGTTGTTACTGTTCTTATAATATTTCTCATGCCATACTTTCTCGAACAATTCTTCTGAGCTTATGACCTTTCCCCGGTTCTCACACAGAAGCCAGAGGATGTCGAATTCGATCGGTGTCAGTGTCAGCGGCACTTCATTGTATACACACTCATGAGAAGTCCGGTTCAGAAGCAGCCCTCCGAAATCCAGGACATCTCCTTCTTCTTTGGTCCCTTCATTATACTGTGTACACCGGCGAAGCTGTGCTTTCACTCTCGCCACCAGCTCCAGTGGGTTGAACGGTTTCGGAATATAATCATCCGCTCCCAGCGTAAGCCCGGTGATCTTATCCATGTATTCCGTCTTCGCCGTCAGCATGATCACCGGAAATGTATATTTCTGCCGGATCTGCTTGAGGATCTGGAATCCGTCAATATCCGGAAGCATAATATCCAGGATCGCAAGATCGATCTTCGTACTGTTAATACAGTCCAGTGCATCCTGGCCGTTGTAAAATTTGAATACTTTGTATTGGTCATTCTGGAGATAAAGCTCTACTACATCAGCGATTTCCTTTTCGTCATCTACTACTAATATATTCATACTGCCCTCCATTCTATATGGGGACGGCGGATTTTTATAAATCCCCCGTCCCCATATACGTTTTATATACGTTTTTCACGTGTTGTTATCCACATGATCCTCTATTACAGTTCACAGTTGTTGACAGTTCTTGGGAATGGAATTACGTCACGGATATTGCCCATTCCTGTCAGATACATGACGCATCTTTCGAATCCAAGTCCGAATCCGGCATGTCTTGTAGAACCATATTTACGAAGATCCATGTAGAACTTGTAGTCTTCTTCTTTCAGTCCCAGTTCATCCATTCTTGCTTTCAGCTTATCGTAGTCATCCTCTCTCTGGCTTCCTCCGATGATCTCACCGATTCCAGGTACCAGACAGTCTACTGCCGCAACGGTCTTGCCATCGTCGTTCAGCTTCATGTAGAATGCTTTGATCTCCTTCGGATAATCTGTTACGAATA
>ERZ773103.3724-NODE-3724-length-12098-cov-13.096571_pt1 | contig 12098 bp, 10 predicted proteins | sample MGYA00511118_ERZ773103 | MGnify/ENA primary metagenome ERZ773103 (study PRJEB29015, sample SAMEA2737821) | human gut metagenome | biome: human gut; feature: human-associated habitat; material: faeces | place: China | collected 2012 ... | reverse complement strand
TTCATCCTTATTTAGCATTTCAACAGATGAACTCCTAGGACTGGATGCGCCAGAACTGTTGTCTCTTTCAGGACTGACGGAAGATCAAAAGAAAACGTTGGTAAAGCTACGGGATGAATTCTTAGCACCAAGTCAACAGGGAAATGACCTTTCTCCACAACAAATGGAGATTTTGCATGATGTTATAAAAGCCTTTGGCTGATAGCTGGCTTACGATATGGCGCGAGTACGCGGCAATCATCCGTTCTGATATGTCCCCCGATGCTGGAAGTCCAGTGTTGGGGGACATATCGTTATATATGAATCCGACTTCGTTACAAATTTTCTCCATTTTGCTACAAAATTGTGGACTTTAATTAACTCTTGTGCTTTGATATAATCAATAGTTGTAATAAAATTTGAACTGGAGGTGGTTCCGGTGCAGAAGCAGTGACCATAAGACATACATTGTATAAAAACTCTATACAGGAGGAAGAACAATGAAATCTATGAAAAAGATGTTTGCACTCTTTGCAGTGTTTTCGATGATGGTCACCTGTCTTTCCCTCTCTTCCTTTGCACTGGAGCCTGACACCGTTCCGTCGGACACCACCCCCGATGCGGACGCTGCTATGAGCGAAACCGATATCGCAGCGGATGCGATTGAAGAAGATACGCTCGTTATGCCTGAATACGATGCAGTGCTGGATGATGTTATCTCTGAAATTGCTCCAGAGGCAGAGATCGTAGATTCGGTTGAATCTGATAATATTTATCCGGCTTGTAAGCACGACTACATTCGTTCTCCCGTTGGAAGCCGTTACCAAGTATATGACTCCGAAAAGAAACAGTATGGTTATGCGCAAGATTATATCTATCGTTGCTCTAAATGTGGCGAATATTACTACCATACTGAATATTCTGAATGGCATTATTAAAATCATCTTAGAAGATAGTCATAGTTTTTTCTGACGATACAACTTGATTATATTCTTCTGCCTGCTCACAGGCACTTGTGAGCAGGCGTTTTTTATTAAAGTAGATTTATGCTTGATTATTCTGCAGCGAGGGTGCGTTATGAAAGTCAAAGAAAACCCATCTCTTATTTTGGCGTTCCATGGGATGCTTGGGCGGAAAAAGCAAACCAGCCTGTTGCTGATCCTGCTGACGATGGTTTTTTCGTTTCTGACAGCAGCAACGATTTATTCCAACAGTTCCGCCCAGGCGTTGCAGGATACCCGATGCGAACTGTACGGCGAGTGGCAATATCTGAGATTATCGGATACGGACACGGATGCTGCACAGGTGCGGGAGAATCTGCCTGCGTCCGCAAAAGCCAGCACAACGATTCAGAATGGAATCGTTCTCGGCGCAGACGATGGCGTGGCGGGCGGGATCGGAACGGTAGACGATACCTTTGCACAGCTGGGGCGTATCGTGCCGATCAGCGGTGATTTCCCCACCCAGCCCGATGAGATTGCCATGACGACGACGCTGCTGGATGCGCTGGGCTGCTCCTATGACGTAGGGCAGACGGTCACGCTGAAGGTGGCTGCCAATGATTACGACCCGCTGGCAGGCTCCGGCGCAGTGATGGAAAAAGCCTATACCCTGTGCGGTGTTCTTCCTGCCTATGATGTTTATTGGAATCTGAACGGCAATCTCACCGTCAGCGGCATTGTAGCAGAGCCGCTTGCCTTGGACGGGCAAAAGTTCCAGACGTTTTATTATCTGAATGCAACCGCACCCGTGACCGCTTCGACCGACCCTGCTTTAGTGGCAAACGAGTATGCCTACCCGCAGGAGGATACCGTTTCGTCCTCCCTGCGCTTTTTGCTGGTCGCAGCGATTCTGGTCAGCTTTTTTGCAGTGGCGCAGTATTTCCTGATCGTTCTGCACAAGCGTGTACATACCATCAACACCTTCCTGACGCTGGGGGCTAAAAATCGGGATCTCCGGCTTATGTGCCTGTGGGAAGCGCTTTTTGCCGGGCTTGCAGCAGTTGCTGCAGGGTTTGCACTGGGCTGCGGTGCTGCGGCCGTCGGTCTGGGGCTGCAGAAGCACCTTTCGTTCTTGGCGGTCCCCGCTGCATCTCTTGTGCCGTTGGCGGTGCTGTTTCTGCTCTCCGTACTGCTGGGTGCACTTTTGCCTGCGGTGCTGGTTCGCCCGCAGACCGCAAAACCCAAAGAGAAGCCTGCAAAAAAATTCCGCTTGGCACAGCTGCCGCTTGCACCGCAGATCGGTGTCGGCTGCGCGGTATTGCTGATCGCCGTCAGTTGTTTGTATGTCGGCTGGCGTGTCATGCTGCCATATGATCTGGATGCACCGTATGCCTGTCTGTCCATCAAGATGAACGGAACCTCCGGGATGCCGTTTTCTCTGAAAGAGGATCTCGCTGCATTGCCCGGTGTGGAAGAGGTTTCCGCTGCAATTGATCTGACCGATACCTATACCGTGACGTCAGACAAGATCCAGTCCAGCAAGATGCTTGCCGATATCTGGGTCAAGGACAACGGTTTCTATACGGACATTCCGAGCTTGCTGCAAAATGCAGAAAGAGGAACGCTGAACACGACTGTCTGCGCCTTGCCGGAGGACGAACTGCGCCGCATTGCCGCAGATGCCGGCGTTTCGGACGAGAAAATAGAGACACTGCTGTCCGGGGATTCTGTTTTGACCCTGTGGGGAGATTGCTATTATGACCCCGCTGCGGATGAATATTATCAGGGCTTCCAACCGGATGGCAGTACGTTGGTTGAACCGGTTTTTGCGGCCGGAGACAAGTTGAGTATCCAATATCGGCGTTATACCGGGCAGGATGAAGCCGGGAATGAGGTCTACCGGACGTACACCGCCCAGCTGCCCATTGCCGGTGTCGTAAAGTCTGCAAGCAATTACACACTGCTGACAACAGACCGGCTCCTTTTCAGCGGCACAATTTTTGTCAGTACGGCTCTTTACCATAAAATGTTTGAGAGCGCAGGCAGCTACTTTATGGAAAAGGAAGGATACAGCAGCCTGAACGTGAAACTGTCCGCTGACAGCAATTTCTCTTTGCGGCGGTCTATTTCCTCCATTGCGACGCGCAGGAATGGTATCCTGCGTGCAGATAACTACGACCTGATCAGCCAGAGCTACACCGAGGGCACACAGAGCGCTTTCCTTGTCGGCATCCTTGCGGTATTCGGGGTCCTTCTGGGGTGCGCACTGCTGGTGGTTTTGAACCTTTCGGCTTATGAAGTCCAGCAGCAGCGGCTGTCGCTTCTCCTGACGCTGGGTGTTTCCCCGAAAAAACTGGTGCTGTCCTATGCAAAGCTGCTGCTCCCGGTCATCGTTGGGACAACGCTGCTTGTGAATATCGTTGTCTATGCGGCAGTTTCGCGTATCGTTCCGATCCAGAGCATTCTCGACCTGATCCGTATCCATACAAGCGGACGGGTATATGCGTTCCATAAACCCGTGGGAAGTCAGATCATGGTCAGCATTCTGCTGATGGTGTTCTGGCTGTCCGCAGCGTTGTTGCCGATCTTCTCCTTTATTCGTAAAAAAGCATCCAAGGGGGATATCTTATGAAAGATAAAATTCTGGAAGCGGTGCAGATCTCCAAAACCTACGGGGAAGGAGAAAGCGCTGTTCACGCCCTCAGAAATAGCGACCTGACCCTTGAAAACGGTACATTTGCGTCCATCATCGGTTCCAGCGGCAGCGGAAAATCTACGCTCCTGAAAATTCTGGGAGGACTTTTGCCGCCCACCACCGGTAAGGTGCTGCTGGACGGTCAGGACATTTATGCAATGAATGCGGAGCAGCTGGCACAGGTGCGGCGGCAAAAGATCGGCTTTATTTTTCAGGATTTCCGCCTGTTCCCGGAGTACACGGTGCAGGATAATATTCTGACCCCGTTTTATCTGGACCATAGAGCACCGGATGAACAGATGCTCCATAAGCTGACCGGAATCTTGGGCATTGCGGGCAAGCTACATTCCCGCCCCGCACAGCTTTCCGGCGGACAGCAGCAGCGTGTGGCAATCGCCCGTGCGCTGATTGCAAAGCCCCGCATCGTTTTTGCAGACGAGCCTACCGGAAATCTGGATACGCGGACGGGTGAGGATACGATGCGGCTGCTGATGGAATGTGCTGCGGAGTTCGGGCAAACGCTTATCGTTGTCACGCATAACCCGGAAATTGCGCAGAAGGCGCAGCAGATCATTCGGATCGAGGATGGACAAATTCTGAGCAACATTTGATCGATTTGATTGTAGGGTCTCTCCTTTGCATAATGATTTTCTGACAACTATCATTTTACAGGAGCCCTAGTGGCTTGTCTATTACTGATTCAATTTTGCGAACTCAATTATACGCTATCATGGGTAAAGTCTAACCACCGTTTTATTGAGCACTTACGATAAAACAGATTTGAATGTACATGCCCATTCAAAAAAGAATGCGCTCCCCAAAAGTGTACAGCATGCAAACAACAGATTTGCTGAACAATCAAAATGACGCATTCACTTCGATATTTGGTGAGCGGCTTCACCTCCGTCCAACTTCATAGCGAAAAGTATCAACCATGTAAAAAAGATTTTTGAATAACGCCGATGGATTATGAGTGCCCCTCAAAATCCATCGGCTTCTTTTTCATTACAATAAAACCCTTGATTATAACAAAAATGTTGATTTATTGAAAAAGTATTATATCATATGAACAAATCAAAATGTTCAGCTCCGCTATAATTTTGATTTTGAACGGTCAGACATGATGCTTAAAGCATTTTGAACCCATTAGGAAAGGACGCTCGACGGTATGAAAAAAGTTGTTGTTGTTCAAAGCGCTATTATTGCGGTGCTATTATTGCTTTCTGGAGTTTTGGTGATTGCACAGGCAAATGGAATAAGCTTGTCATCCATATTAAATGATTCGAACGTATCATATATTGAATTCGGAGATGAGTTCTCCGGATTTGATTTATGGGATCATGAAGGTAAAGCCGTGACTAAGATTTCCAAAGGCAAGAAGTACACAGTTACCTTTTATCTCTCCAGTTCCTGTTCAAGCTGTCTTGACAGTATTTCTGATTTTGAGAGGTTTGCAGCTACCTTTGGTGACCAGATTGATTATGCGATTATTTGGCAGGATAAAATCCCTGATCATTATATAAATAAATATTCGCTTGACCCAAGCATCAACTATTCGTTAAATGGGGAAGCTAAATTGTCCACCGCTACTCCGACATTCTTTATACTTGATGATTCTGGATTTGTAATATTTAAGGATGTTTCCCGAGAAAATTTGATTGAGAAGCTTATTCTACTTGACGTAACAGATAGCGACGAATTAAAAAGCAACGCCAATAAATATATTGTTGATAATTATTCAAATAGCTCATCAAATAAACCCGTGCTTATCTATTTTTACATGCCCGGCTGTTCTGATTGCGATGCCGCAAGCAAATTGTTTGAAAGTAACAACGTTTCAGACGATTATGAAATTATCTATATTTATAAATATGATTCGGAGAATGGGGACTACAATATAGACAAAGACAAACTGTTTGGACTGGTTTACGATATTAACTGGTATCCTTCATTTATAATGATAGATAAGGGTTCGTACCGAGAAATCGGGGAAACCCCAGTTGAAAACCTTTTATCTGTCATATATCAGCGGTAATCTTCATGTCACAACATTTGTGTGCTTTCTCGGCTAGTCACACAGAAAGGAGTTCAATAATGACAAATATCTCAAAGGCTGTGAATCGTCTTGTGGTTGTATGTATGCTATCTGTAATGATTTTCCTTGGGATAATCTGTAACGGTGCAATGCAAGCTAATGCTGCTTGTGGAAATTGGACCACATATAAAACTGGAAGTCCATACTGCGTGGATAAGGGATGCGGTTTATTCTGGTTAAGTGATACAGAATATCAAAAAGCATATCTTAAGCAAGTATGCACGACATCCAGTGGAACCACTAATACTAATTATGATGTACAAGAGAATAGGTTGGGATGCTGTTAATAGGGCTGCAATTATGCACATCTAACGGTGGAAGTCTATGTTGGCTTTAAGCTTTTGCTACAATTTCAAATAAGGAATCGCGATAGTGAATGTTGAGCCCAAACATTTTTCCCGTTCCAATAAAAACTCAATTCTTTATTGCTTGATTGTGTGACTGGCCGAGAAAACATATAAAAAGTATGAGGATTCAATTTATGAGTATGGATTGTAGTGACAATTGAATTCAATTTGTAGAGTAGTGAGGATACAAAACAGATGAAAAAAATAATACTTGCTATCGTAACTGTTTTGGCCGTGTGCATCATAGGATACACGATGAGCTATCCCGATAGACAAAACATGGCTGCGGAAGAAATAAGCACAATTGTAAATTCCGACTATTTTTTTGAAAGGAAAATCAAATACTCGCAGCTCGCAGGGATAGCGAACTTTGGATCAAATATAGTTGTAGCGAGGCCAGATCAAAACTGCCTGGAAATATTGGATAGTTTTGGCGAAATCAAAGGACAGGTTGGTAATTTGGGAAATGCTTCAGGAGAATTTGTTCGCCCTACAGGTCTGGCTGTCTGGAATGATAGGCTTTATGTTATTGATTCCGGAAATTCTCGTGTTCAAATTCTTGATGAGAATTTTCATACGATTCGGTCAATAGAGCTCGACCAATTGTCTGATTCTCAAAACAATTACTATATGGATATCTCAATTTCTGATGATGAAACACTTTTTCTTACTAATAATTGTGCAAATGAGGAGAAATCTTGTGTTTCTCTAATTGGTTCAAACGGGAAAAAACAAAGGTCTTCAGAACCCTTTTATGGATTTATAACATGTACAGATAAAACCGTCTACGGTGTTAATACTTTTGTACATTGGAAAGATTCTCACTCATTTCATGCCAGTGGTGGAGAAAGTTATCTCTATGAAATAACGGCACATGGAAAATTGAAGAAAGTGTTTGCTTTTCCTTATAAATATTGTCCAACAGATTTTTGCATTGACGGTAAGGATATTTATGTGCTCACATGCGCTTGGGCGCGGTTAGATCATTATAAGTTGGACGGCACATATGTTGAAACCTTAATAGAATTTGAAGAATTATCTCCGGAATCTTATCTTGTACGTACTGAAGATGGATTTTGGGTATCTGATGCTACACAAGGCACTCTCTATCATATAAAACGCTCAAATTCTCCCTCTGAGGTATCTTGATGAAAACGAATAGTTTTTCTTATTACATTTGGCTTTCAACCGTGCAATTTTGTCATGAATTTAAAATCAATGTGATTTTGATTGTTTCTATGGCATTAGGGCTACTGTTCCCTATTTTTTGTCTTGGCAACATTAATGTATTCGTACAGAACATCAAGACTATGCGTATTCAGGGGGGAGCAGATACAACCGTGCTTACTTTATATGGCGAAGATGTCGCATTTCAGGATGTTCAAAGAACTATACAAAACGTAGGAATAAAGTCGGCAGATTTTGCCCTCATTGCGTATTGCAATAGTACTGTAGACTGGAACGATGAGCGTCACAGTGAGGTGGTCTATTATACAACTGAAAACATCACAGACTTTGAAATGTTTGTACCTGTAGCAGGAGAATCCGTATTTTCTAAAAATCAAAATACATGCATTATAGAAAAAACGGATTTGGAGCAATATGGTGAGTTGTCTATAGGCGATACTGTCACGGTTGACGGTCAAGCATACAAGCTGGCGGGTGTTTATTCTTCTGTGCGCAACAACGGCAAAATTTTCCTTCCGCTTGCGCCGCAGACCAGTAAAGGCGCTTTACAGTACAGTCGAATCTATTTTCGCAATACGCAACAAAGTGATTTAGAGCGTTTGTGCACTGCGCTCGAAACCATTGGACTGAAAGTTCGTAGCGTTCGCAATGGTGAGCAGGACTTTCAAAAGCTTCTCAGTCAGTGCATCCAACAGTCAGTTCTCATATTCAGTGCGGGGGCTGTCAGCCTGCTGTTTGCAGGTCTTAACATTGGGCTCGTGCTTACCGGAAAAATCCTACACAATAAGCGGCTCATTGGCATACATATGGCGCTGGGCTCTTCTTACAGCACGGAACTTTTCTCCGCATTGGTAGAAAACCTGTTGTGTTTCGCTGCTGCGTTTATTCTTGATTTGGCGCTTGTGCAACTTTTGCGGCCAACGGCTCCCCAAACCTTTGCTCTTGCCCTTACTGCTGGCGTATACATCGGAGCGTTTGTCTTCGGAGCAGGAATGGTATTGCTTGTCACGTGGGCCACCATGCGAAATTTGAAAAGAAGAAAGCTTGTAGAATTGATGGAGAGGGTGTCATGATGTTATATCCGCTCTACCGTGCGGTGCAAAAGCTGTGGCTGAACCGTAAAACCTATCTTTTTCTGCTTATAGAGTTTGTGCTTGGCACGACAGTTGTACTTTGTGGATATTTGTCCGGCAGAGCCGCCACATACCGTTTGGAAGCCTACGAAATGCAGAGCAGAAAAAGCAGTATATCCATTCAGTATTATGGCGGCGATGGTCTCAATGCTGCCGTAACGCCTGAAGATTATACTCAGTTATGCGAAATATATGGCTCGGAGTATAGCTTTTCATATCTGTTGCTTGAACGAACAATCTATACATTTGAGCTACAAGAGGATAAGGTGCAAGATGTCATATTTTCTTCTATGGATGAGAACACTTTTGAATTCTTCTTCGGCGTACAGCCAGAACCGGATACGGTTTATTTCGGTGCGCAAATAGAAAAGGACTTGCCCAACAGATTGTTCTTTTGTCGTGATTGGTTTTTGCTTGATGAACAAGGCGCAACGATAAACGGACAGCTACTGCACACAGCAACCTTACCTGACAATTCTGATCTCTTACTATTGAGCGCTATGGAAAGTGAAAATGTGGATACCGCACAGCTTATCGTTTTGCCGTTTTCGCAGCTAAATATGTTGACTGCCAATGCTGACGCCCCCATGGCCTATTTGAGCGTATTTTTACAAAGCGGACAGGGTATTGACGATGTACAGAGAATTGCCGATTGGCTACAAAGCCGTCATCCGTCCTACAGTTATACGGTGTCTGACCAACGCGCGGAACTCAAAAAATCCATCCGCGATTTAACTCAATGGATGGAGCTGTTTGTATGGGTGGCAAAATGTTCGCTTGTCATTACAACGGTGGGCATCATCGGAGTTTTACTTATCTATGTAGAACAGCGCAGACGAGAATTCGTTATTGCGTTGACTTTGGGGGCAACACACGGTACGCTTATTTTTGAACTGTTTTGCGAAGTGTTGCTTTTTTCACTTTTGGGAGGCGTAATAAGTTTGCTGTTAACAATATTTATTGCACCGCAGCTTTCCACTGTGACATTCACAGTGCGGTTTTCCTGGACATGCGCGATACTTGCAATAGGCATGGCATTTGGAATCACGCTTATATGTTGTGTATGTACGGTCCTCGGCACGCGTAGTCGCTACCCAACGAAGATTTTATAGCGCTAAAAGGAGCAAAAATGAAACCGATTCTAAAGCTGCAAGATGCAAGTAAAATTTATCGGCAGGGTGGTGTGAAAACTGTAGGGATCGAGGCGGTAAACCTTGAAATCTATCCTCACGACTTTGTTGCTATTACAGGCCGTTCAGGCTGCGGCAAATCGACTCTGCTAAACATTTTAGGCTGTATGGATGAACTGACAAGCGGCAGTTATTTCTTTGACGGCGAGGACATTACACGACTGAAAAGTAAAGCCGGCGCGGCATTACGTAACGAAAAAATTGGTTATGTATTCCAAGCATTCAACTTGGTCAATGAAATTAGCGCGCTTGAAAACGTCTGTATGCCGCTTGGTTATGCGGGTGTGTCCAAACGGGAAAGAGATGCGGTTGCACATGAACTGCTCGCACGCGTTGGCATGGCCGAAAAAGCCAACAAGCGACCAGTAAATCTTTCTGGCGGCGAACAACAGCGCGTTGCCATTGCAAGAGCGCTAGCTCGTTCGCCGCGTGTGTTACTGGCCGATGAACCTACCGGCAACTTAGACAAAGCTAACAGCCTCGCCATTATGGAACTGTTTTCCAGTTTCAATCGCAGTGGCATGACGATTGTTATGGTAACACACTCTCCAGATGTGGCAGCGTACGCAAGTAGGCAAATACATATCTGTGATGGAAAAATCATTGAATCCTTTTTAGGAGGAACATATTAATTTGTTTATCTCACTTGGTACAACCAGCGAGGTGATTTATGCGGTTATTGATTGAATATCTAACGATAGAATCAAAAGCATAACATTACCAATCAGTACCTGCAAGCAGGGCGTTCGTATATACAAACGCCATTTTTGCGTTGCAAAATGCTTGTTGGGATAGTCCCAAACCCTTTGTGTACTGCATCCGCCGGATGCAGGCTGCGCATTTGTGCCAAATGCTTCTATAACGAAAAAGAACACCGAGGACTCCCCCAAAAATGGGAAGAATCCTCGGTGTTCTCTGTTTATCGGGTCTGCGCTTTTTCCTTGGGGATCTTTTCTTCTGCGAAGAACATCTCTACATTCTTCTGAGCTTTCATCAGTTCCTGCATCTCATCCCGCGCTTTGCGGTACTCGGGGTACGCCGATTTCTTTTTTGCCAGCAACTCAGCGTATTCGACATTCAGTTCCTTTACCTTTGGCAGTTTTTTCAGCCCCGCTTCATCGAAAGCAACTTTTGCTGCCTTGTGCAGTGTGATCTGCTCCCGGTGTTCTTCCAAAAACTTCTTGCTGTATCCGGCTTTGCGGTAGGCATCATACACAGGTCGTGTCTTGGCGTAATTGACGATGTGCGCTCGCAGAACAGCAATTTCAGTCATGCGCTGTTCTGCGTCCTTAATGGAATCACCAAGCTCATGGTATCTCGCAGTTGCCGCATTCACCCTCTCCTGCATTTCCTCGATGCTGCCGATTTTGTTTTCCTGCAAGAAGATCAAGGTCTTGGACATCTCTTTCAGATTGTAGCGTTTTGCCCACCGTGCATAACCTTCGCCCTTGCCCTCGGAGAGTTTTGCCTGAATGTCCACCAACAGGTGGAACGGCTGCTCTTTCGTCGGCTGTTTCTGATGAGGGCGGTGTTCGGCTTCTCCGGCGATGACCGCCTTGATTTCATCTTCGCTGTATCCTGCGCCCAGTGTCCGAAAACGGATAAAGCGTTTCTGCCGTGTTCCTTTGACCGAAGTGTACTTTCCCCGTTTAATTTCGTAGCCCTGCTGTTCCAGTTTTTGAAGGAAGCCCTCAAAACTTGCAGGCTTTTCGTTCAGCAGGATGCCGTCGATTACGGCACACAGCTTATCCCGGTTGCTTTCTCTGGGCGGATAAAGGGTGCGCTTTTGCCGCTCCCGGTAGGGCTTGATTTCAATGACGGACAGCTGATGTTCCAGACAAATCAAATCGCTTAACCGCTGCACCGCAAGCCCAGATAACAAAAAATCCCGGAATTTCCGGGTGCTGTCCAGTGCAGTAGAATTGTAGATGATGTGATTGTGAATGTGTTCCCGGTCGGTATGGGTTGCAACAATAAAAGCATACTTGCCCTTGGTAAACCGCATGGCAAGCTCATAACCTACCTTATTGGCTTCCTCGGCGGTGATTTCTCCGGGCTTGAAAGACTGACGAATCTGATAGGCGATCACATCATTTTTCTGCCTGCGCCCGGTGGCAAGTTCATATTGGCGTTTGGAGAGCATAAATTCTTCATCCACTGTCAGGGGACTGCATTCGTAACTGCTGACCAGTTCGCCCTGCTGTGTCTTGTCTGGGTTCTGGGCGTAATCCGTGCGGTTTTTCAGGCAGGCCGCAACCGACTTGCCTTTGTTTTTGTGCAGCGCAATCAGCCGTGTTGCTGCCAATGCCATCCCCCCTTACAAAAAAGAAAATGCCGCCCGGAGGCGGCATCAAGATAAAAAAATCTCACAATCCGGCAACCCAGCCACTAAAACGTTCTGCTGCATCTGCAATCAAAGCGCCCATAAAAATCAACACAAAGCATCCAAACTCTGCTACCAGCAAAATCAAAAATTGCAGCCACTCCCGGCAGTACAGCGTATAAAGACCGCAGCCGAAAATATACAGCA
>ERZ773103.3707-NODE-3707-length-12147-cov-2.251489_pt1 | contig 12147 bp, 9 predicted proteins | sample MGYA00511118_ERZ773103 | MGnify/ENA primary metagenome ERZ773103 (study PRJEB29015, sample SAMEA2737821) | human gut metagenome | biome: human gut; feature: human-associated habitat; material: faeces | place: China | collected 2012 ... | reverse complement strand
CCCGGCATGGCATTGAATAAAGCGGGTAATGCCGTCCTCAAAATTAAGAGCAATATTGAAGGTCATAAGCGCCTCTTAAATGTGGTAAACGTCAATCACCTGACGGATATAGTCGTTATTCAGGCGCACAGTTTTACGGATGATTTGCGGTCTGCCGTCCTGTTCGATTAGCGTGCAGCAGGTAGAGCCAAAATAGGCATCCGTGTGCTGATAGCGATGGCTCCAGGTGACCCAGCTGTAACGCACCTCCAGACCCTCGTCGCTTTCGCCCATCAGCTCAACGTTGCTGATGATATGGGTGGTCCGCGGCTCTGGCGTGCTGGCCCCGGAGCGCTCGGTTTTAATGCGGTAGACGCGATCCTCCAGCCCTTCGCGGTTGGGGTAGTAGATAAGCGAAATCTCTTTTTGCGGGTCGCGGGTCAGCTGGTCATCGTCGCCCCACGCCGGCATCCAGTAGACCACCTGCGGGCTGTAGCAGCTGAGCCATTCGTCCCACTGACGATCGTCCAGCAGACGGGCTTCGTAGTAGAGAAACTGGCGAACCTGTTCGAGGTTAAGCATCAGGCCACCTCCACGCGCTGGGTAATGGACTGGTCGTAACGCTGTTGTTCCTGTTCAATGGCCGCCAGCATCAGCGTCTGCCAGTGGTGGTGATGGGCGATGTACAGCGCTTCGTCCTCCGATTTCACCCCGCTTAACCGCGGCGAAAAGCCGGCATGTTGCGCATGCTCATCCGCGCCATCGACCCAGCGCAGCGCGCCGCGGCTGAGGTCGCTCCATGGCAGATTTTCGCCGAGATAGCCGCGCTGACAGGCGCTGAACTCTTCGAGGTCGTCCGGCGTCCCCATCCCACTGACGTTAAAGAAATCCTCGTACTGGCGGATTCGCAGCGCTCTGGCCTGGTCGGATTCCCCTTTCGGCGCAAAGCACCAGATGGTGACTTCGGTTTTATCCACCGCAATGGGGCGGATTACGCGGATTTGCGTCGAGAACTGATCCATCAGGTAGACATTGGGGTACAGGCACAGGTTGCGGGTTTCGTTGACCATCTGGTCGGCACGGCGTTCGCCAAATTCCGCCTGCAGCCGTTCGCGGTGGGCATAGACCGGGCGCACTTCCGGGTTGAGCGCCCGGGTCCACAACAGCATATGGCCGTTATCAAATCCATAGCCGCCGCCGAGGCTTTTTGACCAACCGTTGGCATCCACCCTTCCGCTTCATAGTTGCGGCGTGACATGGTTGAGGCGTAGTTCCAGTGGACCACGCTGACGTGATAGCCATCGGCGCCGTTTTCCGCGCCCAGTTTCCAGTTGCCCTCATATACATAGCTCGACGAACCCTTAAGTACCTCGAGCCCCTCCGGCGCCTGGTCGACGATCAGGTCGATAATCTTGCAGGTTTCCCCGAGATAGCCCTCCAGCGGCTGCACGTCGGCCTTGAGGCTACCGAATAAGAAACCGCGATAGGACTGAAAACGCGGCAATTTTTGCAGGTCGTGGGAGCCGTCTTGTTTAAAGCTCGGCGGATAGCCGCCAGTGCTCTCATCTTTGGCCTTTAATAATTTGCCATTATTGCTGAAGGTCCAGCCGTGAAACGGACAGGTAAACGAATTTTTATTCCCGGTTTTGCGTCGACATAACATGGCGCCGCGGTGGGCGCAGCTGTTAATTAGCGCGTGCAGCTCATTCTTTTTATCGCGGGTAATAATAACCGGCTGCCGTCCCAGCGTCAGGGTATAATAATCACCCGGCTGGGGAATTTGACTTTCATGAGCGAGAAATACCCAGTTACCTTCGAAAATATGCTTCATTTCAAATTCAAACAGCTGCGGGTCGGTAAATATAGAGCGGTGGCAACGGTAAATATGATTTTCACGGTCGACAACTAAGGCATTATTGATTTTGTCTTTGAGCGTCGAGAGCGTTTTTTGCATGAGTCGGTCCCTCCTGCAGGATTCAGGATGAAAGAAACAGGGTGAATTCTTCGTTTTCGAGTGCAATATCTGGCCCGGGCAGTAGCGTGCCCGGGGCCGATAATGCCGCTTACTCTTTGGCGCGCAGGCGGATCCCGCGCTGCTCTTCGTCGTCGCTCAGCGCTTTACACAGGGTGAAATCAAAACAAACCTCGGTGTGCTCTCCCTCAAGATTGCGCTGCGCGATGATCTCGCGGTCGGTCACTTTTACCGGATCGGCAATCAGGCCGTCGCGGGTGGCAAAGGCAAAATCGTCCCACAGGTATTTATCGCCATTGAGGTTAATCTGGCTGGTCAGATGTTTATGACCCGGCGCGGAGACGAAAAAGTGAATGTGCGCCGGACGGTTGCCGTGGCGACCCAGTCTGTCCAGCAGTTTCTGGGTTGGGCCATCCGGCGGGCAGCCGTAGCCGGAGGGCATGATGCTGCGCACGCTGTAGCGGCCATCGGCGCCGGTGCGGATCCGCCGGCGCAGGTTGTACTCACTCTGGCCTGGGTCGAAGAAGGAATAATTTCCGAGGGTGTTGGCGTGCCAGATATCAACAATAGCGTTGGCCACTGGCCGACCTTCGGTGTCTTTGACTTCACCGTGCAGCCACATCACTTCTCCGGCGTCGGCGCCGTCATCCATGCGGGCGTGACCCTCGGCCAGCGGCGCATTAGCCACGTACAGCGGCCCTTCGATGGTGCGCGGGGTGCCGGTTTCCCGATGCGCTGCCGCGTCGATGGCGTCCTGGCGCAGATCGAGGAAATGCTCCAGTCCCAGTCCCGCCGCCAGCAGCGCCGCCTCCTGACGCCCGCCCAGCTCGTGCAAATAGTTTACCGCGTGCCAGAACTCTTCTTCCGTAACGTTATAGTCGTCGATGAGCGTGCAGATATTTTCCAGCAGACGATGAATAATCGCCTTAAAACGTTCATCGCCGCCGGCAACATCTAATCCGGCACTGTCGCGTAATAATTTCTGAATAGCTGGTTGTTGTACGAATACATTACTCATACTGGTTCTCTCTTATATTTTGCAGGGTATACGCCGGTAATACCGGCGTGAGGTCAGATATTATTATTAGCGATCGTCATCGCGAATTGATGACGGATGACGACAGAGGGCTTCCACTTTTATCGCCATAAAGGGATATAGCGGCAATCCCATTAATATTTGATGCAATTCTTCGGCATCTTGAACATCGAAAATACTGACGTTGGCATAAAGGCCGGCAACGCGCCAGATATGCCGCCATTTGCCTTCCCGCTGTAATTGTTGCGAATAGGCTTTTTCGCGTTGTTTTATTTCCTCCGCCTCGTTGGCGGGAAAGCCAGGCGGAATATTGACGGTCATCTCCACTTTAAATAACATTTTTTTCTCCTGTTCCCCGCTACGGCTGGCGGGTATAAAAATGCAGTTTGTCTTCATCCAGCTCGACGCCAAGGCCCGGCGTTTGCGGCAGCGCCACCTGACCGTCGGCAAAGGTGAGCGGCACGCTGACAATATCGTCTTTCAGCAACAGCGGGCCGAACATCTCGGTACCCCACTGCAGCGGCAGCGTCGACCAGGCGTGCAGAGAAGCCACGGTCCCTACGGTGCCTTCCAGCATGGTGCCGCCGTACAGGCCAATCCCTGCCGCCTGCGCGACGCGGGCCAGCGCCAGCACGCTGTTCGGCCCCCCGGCTTTGGCGATTTTCAGCGCGTAAGCGCCGGTAAAGCCCTGCTGCGCCAGCTGATAACCATCGTAAGCGGTCGCTACCGCTTCATCCGCGAGGATCGCGGTTTCAATTTGCTGGCTTAACCGCACCAGGGCGGCATTATCGTGGGCGCTGACCGGCTGTTCGATAAGATCGACGCCCATCGCCGCCAGTTCGCGGCAGCCTTTCGCGCCGGTGGCGGCGTCCCAGGCCTGGTTGACGTCGACACGGATGCTGGCGCGGTCGCCTAACGCTTCAACGATGGCGCGGGTATGACGCAGGTCGGTGGCGAGTTCACGCGCGCCGATCTTCAGTTTGAACGCCCGGTGGCGGCCTTCGGCCAACAGTTTTTCTCCTTCAGCGATATCTTTCGCGGTATCGCCGCTGGCTAAGGTCCACAGCACCGGCAACGCCGTTTGCAGCGCGCCGCCGAGCAGGGCTGATACCGGCAGACCTAAGGCTTTGCCCTGGGCGTCGAGCAGCGCAGTTTCGATGGCGGACTTCGCAAAGGTGTTGCCTTTAATGGCGCCGTTCATACGGGCGGTCAGCGCATTCAGGTTATCGGCCGGCTGCCCTTTCAACAGCGGCGTCAGATAATGGGTGATCGCCGACGAGATGGCCTCGGGGCTCTCAACGCCATAGCTCAAGCCGCCGATGGTGGTGGCTTCGCCGATGCCGCAGATGCCGTCGGAACGGGTAAGGCGCACGATCACCAGCGACTGGCAGCCCATGGTGGTCATCGACAATTTATGCGGCCGGATGGTCGGGACATCCACAATCCAGCTCTCGATTTGCTCTACGGTGGCAGTCATTTTCTGTTCCTGATGAGATATATAACTTTTTGTACCCACATCCATAACGGGGGTCTGTGCCATTGACAATAGGGTTCAGCCTGGCGGATGGTCAACGGCGATAATCGAAATGTTGTGCGATTATCGACGCGTTTGTTAAAAGACGGTTATTAATGTGATCATGGTGGTAAAATCGGCACAATTCAGCGCGCCCCATTTTGCGCAAGGTATAGTGATCTGCCGTGAGCTTTACGCTGCAACGGAGAAGGATGCGATGAGCGACAATATCCCCAATACGCTGAGCGCCAGGCAGGCCGAGCACGACCCTAACTTTATGCTGTCTCTGGCCCGCGGGCTGGAGGTCCTTAACGCCTTCACCCCCCAGCGCCAGCGGCTGACCATTTCCCAGCTCAGCCAGAAAACGCAAATCTCGCGCGCGGCGGTACGCCGCTGTTTGTATACCCTCGCCGCGCTGGGCATGGTGCACAGTCCGGATGGCCGTAGCTATGAACTGCTCCCCCGGGTACTGGCCGTCGGCCACGCCTATCTGGCAGGCACGCCGCTGGCCAAGGTGGCGCAGACGGCGCTGGATAATCTTGGCAAAGCGCTCGGCGAATCCTGTTCGGCGGCCACGCTCGACGGGGATAACGTGCTTTATATTGCCCGCGCGGCGGTCAATAATTTACTGAGCATCGATCTGGGGCGCGGCAGCCGCCTGCCGGCGTGGGCCACGTCGATGGGGCGGGTGTTGCTGAGCGCGCTGCCGGAGGAACAGCTGGAAGTGACGTTGTCACGGGCAACGCTTATTCGCTACACTCCGCATACCCTGTGCGATTTGTCCGGTTTACGTGCAGAGATCGCCCGGGTGCGCATGCAGGGCTATGCCCTCGCCGACCGGCAGATCGAGGTAGGCTTGTGCTCGCTGGCGGTACCCGTGCTGTCGCGTCACGGTCAGGTGGTGGCCGCCCTGAATGTCGGGGTACCTGCCGCGACGGTCTGCGCCGCGGCGTTAAAAGAGAAGGCCCTCGCTCCGCTACGGCGCGCGGCGATGGATCTGTCGCTGCAACTATAGCGCCGACTGCGGTTTCGCTACGGTGGCGAGGCTGCGCCAGATCCCGGCGGCCAGCAGCAGAAGCAATACACCCGCCGTCGCCAGCACCAGGCTATGAGCCTGAATAAAAGCCGTCTTCGCCGCCGCCATCAGCGCCTGCGCCACCCCGGCGGGCAGCGCCTGGGACAGACTCACCGCCTCGCCAATCGATGACGCCGCCTGCTGCGCCATGGCGCCACTCAGGCCAGACGGCAGCGCAATAGAGGCGCTGTAGCTGCGGGTCAGGATCAGGCCGAACAGCGCTATGCCGAGACCGGCACCTAGCTCATAGGCCATGGTTTCAATCGCCCCCGCGGCCGCCGCTTTCTCCTTCGGCGCTGCCGCCATAATCGCGGAACTGGAGGCCAGCAGCGCGCTGGCCACGCTAAAGCCCAGCAGCGTCATCAGCCCCCAGGCCAGCCACTGCTGGGTACTGAAATCGGTCAACGCCAGGCCGAGAAAGCTGAAGGCGCTGAGCAGCATCCCGCCGGTCGCCACCTCGCGCAGCCCAAGCCGCGACACCAGCAGGCCGGCAATCGGGCCGCTGAAGCCGCTGGCCACCATTACCGGCAGCATAAATATCCCCGCCTCGAACGGCGTTTTCTGGTGCACAAACTGCAGCTCCTGGGCCATCAGCAGCTCAAAACCGACCAGTGTAATCAGGGCCGTCATCGCCATCATCACCCCGCTTAAGATTATGCGATGGGTGAACAGGCGCATATCCACCATCGGGCGGGCCGCCGACAGCTGCTTGCGGATAAACCAGGTTAACATCGCCGCCCCGCCGAGCGCCACCAGCGCGGTGAGCCACAGCGCCAGCTGGCCCTTCAGCGCCGATTTCGCGCTAAACACCAGCATCAGGATCGCGGCAATCAAAACGAGCGCCTGCAGTAGATTGAGCGGCTGTTCGCGGCGCGCGGGCTGGCGCGGCACCACTTTCGCGTTAATCGCGATAACCACCAGCACGATCGGCACATTGATCAGGAACACCGACCCCCAGTAGAAATGCTCCAGCAGGATACCGCCCACCAGCGGGCCGAAGGCCGCGCCGCCGGAGCCGACCGCTGCCCACAGCCCCAGCGCCATATTGCGCTGGCTGGCCTCGGCAAAGGTGCTGCGGATCCCGGCCAGCGTCGCCGGGACGATCATCGCCGCCCCCACCGCCAGCAAAGCGCGTGAGGCAATCAGCGTCATGGCCGTCGGCGACAGCGCGGCGCACAGCGAGGCGATGCCAAAAATGGCGCTGCCGAGCAGCAGCAGGCGCTTAAAGCCGATCTTATCGCCAAGGGCGCCCATCGGCAGCACCATCCCGGCCATCACTAATGAGTAGATATCAATGATCCACAACAGCTCATTGCCGCTGCTACCCAGCGCCACGCTGAGGGTCGGCGCGGCCACATGCAACACCGTAGCGTCAATCGCCACCGGAATATAAACCAGCAAAATCGCCATCAGCGTCATCCATTGCCGTGACATAGCTTGTACCTCAATCAATATTGAATATTGGACACACGTCCAGGATGGCGATCCTGCCGGATTGTTGAACACATGTCCAACTTTTTGTTACACTCGGCCAAAGCCAGATGACAGCGGGGTTCTATGCACTATTTACAACGTGATGCGCGACGGGAAGGGATTATGCAGGCCGCCATGCGCCTGGCGCTGCGCGGCGGCTTTGCCGCCATGACCGTGCGGCAGATCGCCCGCGAAGCCCAGGTGGCCGCCGGGCAGCTGCACCACCACTTCACCTCCATCGGCGAGCTGAAAGCGCAGGTTTTCATCCGCCTGATCCGCGAGATGCTCGACATGCCGCTGGTGGCTGAGGACGCCAGCTGGCGCGAGCGCTTGTTCTCGATGATCGGCAGCGAGGATGGCCGACTGGAACCCTATATCCGCCTGTGGCGCGAAGGCCAGGTGCTGGCCGACAGCGATCCGGACATCAAAGCGGCCTACCTGCTGACCATGAATATGTGGCATGCCGAGACCGTCGCCATCATCGAGCAGGGCCTCGCCAGCGGCGAATTTCGGTCGGCTGAGCCTGCGGCGGATATCGCCTGGCGCTTTATCGCCCTGGTGTGCGGCCTCGACGGGATTTATGCGCTGGACGCGCAGGCCCTGGATGAGGCGGCGTTTAGCCGCTATGTAAATAAGATGATTACGCTGGAGTTGTTTTAGGCATATTTACATTTAGTAACAATTAATTCCGCTACGCTTACCACGTGCTCTCTGTCAGCACGTTTTTTTTATCTACGCTTCATAGATAACGCAAATTAAGCGTTATTCACTATCCCCTTGTATTCAGCTGTTGACCTTATTTATTTACTCCTTTCCGGGCAAGTAGAGGGCAATATGTCGGTGCAGAATGATAAAGATAATCATTACCTTTTGAACAACTGGCGGCCTGAATACAAGGCGTTCTGGGAAAATAAAGGCCAAGCCATTGCGCGAAGAAATCTATGGATATCAGTGGCCTGCCTGCTGCTTGCTTTCTGCGTATGGATGTTATTCAGCGCCGTAGCGGTGAATCTCAATAAGGTCGGTTTTCATTTCACCACCGACCAGCTTTTTTTATTAACCGCCCTGCCTTCACTTTCCGGCGCGATATTACGGGTCCCCTACTCCTTTATGGTACCCCTTTTTGGCGGGCGCTACTGGACCGTATTAAGTACCGTTATCCTGATCGTGCCTTGTATTTGGTTAGGGGTGGCAATCCAGAATATTACTACTCCGTTCTGGGTATTTATTATTATTGCGCTGCTGTGCGGTTTTGCCGGAGCGAATTTTGCTTCCAGCATGGGAAATATCAGTTTCTTTTTCCCCAAAGCGAAACAGGGCAGCGCGCTGGGAGTCAACGGCGGCCTTGGCAATCTGGGCGTAAGCGTGATGCAGATGGTCGCCCCGGCGGTCATCTTCCTGCCGCTCTTCACCTTTCTCGGCGTCCATGGCGTCACCCAGCCCGATGGTTCGACAATCACCCTGAGTAATGCGGCGCTCGTCTGGGTACCGCTGCTGCTGCTCGCCACCGTCGCGGCATGGTTCGGCATGAACGATATCGCCGGTTCAAAGGCCTCGATTCGCGATCAGCTTCCCGTGCTCAAGCGACCGCATATGTGGCTGTTAAGCCTGCTCTATCTGGCGACGTTTGGCTCGTTCATCGGCTTTTCCGCCGGCTTTGCCATGCTGGCGAAAACCCAGTTTCCCGCGGTCGATATCCTCAAGCTCGCCTTCTTTGGACCGTTCATCGGCGCGCTGGCGCGCTCGTTCGGCGGGATCATCTCCGACCGTCTCGGCGGCGTGCGGGTGACGCTGGTTAACTTCGTCCTGATGGCGCTGTTTACCGGCCTGCTGTTTCTGACCCTGCCAGGCAGCGGCTCCGGCAGCTTTCTCGCTTTCTACGTGGTGTTTATGGGGCTCTTTTTAACCGCCGGTCTGGGAAGCGGCTCCACCTTCCAGATGATCGCCGTCATCTTCCGCCAGCTCACCATCGACAGCGTAAAACAGCGCGGCGGCAGCGATGAAGAAGCGCAGCACGAGGCGGTCACCGATACCGCTGCCGCGCTGGGCTTTATCTCGGCGATCGGCGCCATCGGCGGCTTCTTTATTCCGAAAGCCTTCGGCACCTCGCTGGCGATGACCGGCTCACCGGTTGGCGCGATGAAAGTCTTTTTTGTCTTCTATGTGGTTTGCGTGCTGGTGACCTGGCTGGTCTACGGCCGCCGTAAACCCGCTTAACCATAACGATTTATCTGCCGGATAGCGGCTTACGCCTTATCCGGCCTTACGAGTTCGTTCGCTCATCCGGCCGGGTGGCACGATGCCGGACATCATCGGAGCAGGAGAAATGTCATGAGTAAACTTCTGGATCGCTTTCGCTACTTTAAGCAGAAGGGCGAGACCTTTGCCAACGGCCACGGCCAGGTCTACAACAACAACCGTGACTGGGAAGATAGCTACCGTCAACGCTGGCAGTTCGACAAAATTGTCCGCTCCACGCACGGTGTGAACTGCACCGGCTCCTGCAGCTGGAAAATTTACGTCAAAAACGGTCTCGTTACCTGGGAAACCCAGCAGACCGATTATCCGCGCACCCGGCCGGATCTGCCAAATCACGAACCGCGCGGCTGCCCGCGCGGCGCCAGCTACTCCTGGTATCTCTACAGCGCTAACCGCCTGAAGTACCCGCTGGCGCGTAAACGACTGATTGAGCTGTGGCGCGAAGCCCTGGCGAAGCATCCCGACCCGGTGCTGGCATGGGATAGCATCATGCAGGATCCGGCAAAAACCCGCAGCTATAAAGCGGCGCGCGGCAAAGGCGGTTTTGTCCGCTCCAGCTGGAAAGAGCTGAACCAGCTCATCGCCGCCGCCAACGTCTGGACCATCAAACACTATGGCCCGGACCGCGTCGCCGGCTTCTCGCCGATCCCGGCGATGTCGATGGTCTCCTACGCCGCGGGCACTCGCTATTTATCGTTGATTGGCGGCACCTGCCTGAGCTTTTATGACTGGTACTGCGATCTGCCCCCCGCCTCGCCGATGACCTGGGGCGAACAGACCGACGTGCCGGAATCCGCCGACTGGTACAACTCCAGCTACATTATTGCCTGGGGCTCCAACGTGCCGCAGACCCGAACCCCGGACGCCCACTTCTTTACCGAAGTGCGCTACAAGGGCACCAAAACTATCGCCATCACGCCGGACTATTCGGAAGTCGCTAAGCTCTGCGACCAGTGGCTGGCGCCGAAGCAAGGCACCGACAGCGCGCTGGCGATGGCCATGGGCCATGTGATCCTCAAAGCCTTCCACCTCGATAACCCGAGCGATTACTTTCTCAACTACTGCCGGACCTACACCGACATGCCGATGCTGGTGATACTCGAGCCGCGCGACGACGGCAGCTATACGCCGGGCCGTATGCTGCGTGCTTCCGACCTGCTTGACGGTCTCGGGGAAAGTAATAACCCGGAATGGAAAACCGTGGCCTATAACAGCGACGGCGAACTGGTGGCGCCGAACGGCTCCATCGGCTTTCGCTGGGGCGAAAAAGGCAAATGGAATCTCGAACAACGGGCAGACGGCAAAGATGTCGAGCTTAAGCTGTCGCTGCTGGATATTCGCGACAGCGTGGTGTCGGTGGGCTTCCCCTACTTTGGCGGCAACGAAAACCCGCATTTTCGCAGCGTATCGCAGTCACCGGTGACCCTTCACCCGCTACCGGCTAAACAGCTGACGCTGGCCAGTGGCGAAAGCGGCCTGGTGGTCAGCGTCTATGACCTGATTCTGGCCAACTACGGTCTGGATCGCGGGCTTGACGATGTCAATGCGGCGAAGGATTTCGCCGAGGTCAAAGCCTATACCCCGGCATGGGCGGAGCAGATCACCGGCGTACCGCGTCAACATATCGAACAAATCGCCCGCGAGTTTGCCGATACGGCGCATAAGACCCACGGCCGCTCAATGATTATCCTCGGCGCCGGGGTGAACCACTGGTACCACATGGATATGAACTACCGCGGGATGATTAATCTGCTGGTATTTTGCGGCTGCGTCGGCCAGAGCGGCGGCGGCTGGTCGCACTATGTCGGTCAGGAGAAACTGCGCCCGCAGACCGGCTGGCTGCCGCTGGCGTTCGCCCTGGACTGGAGTCTTCCGCCGCGGCAGATGAAAAGTACCTCTTATTTCTACAACCACGCCAGCCAGTGGCGCTACGAAAAACTGACCGCGCAGGAGCTGCTGTCGCCGCTGGCCGACGCCAGCAAATTTAGCGGCAGCCTTATCGACTTCAACGTCCGTGCGGAACGGATGGGCTGGTTACCTTCTGCGCCCCAGCTCAACATCAACCCGCTGACCATTAAGCAGCAGGCCGAGGCCGCCGGGCTCTCCCCCGCGGAGTTCACCGTCCAGTCGTTAAAATCAGGCGATATTCGCTTTGCCGCCGAGCAGCCGGATAGCGGCAAAAACCATCCGCGCAACCTGTTTATCTGGCGCTCAAACCTGCTGGGATCGTCCGGTAAGGGGCATGAGTACATGTTGAAATACCTGCTCGGGACCGACAGCGGTATTCAGGGTGATGAACTGGGCGCCAGCGATGAGGTAAAACCTGAGGAAGTCGAGTGGCAGACCGCGGCGATTGAGGGCAAACTCGATCTCCTGGTGACCCTCGATTTCCGCATGTCCAGTACCTGTCTCTTCTCCGATATTGTCCTGCCGACCGCCACCTGGTATGAAAAAGACGATATGAACACCTCGGATATGCACCCGTTTATCCACCCGCTCTCCGCCGCCGTCGACCCGGCCTGGGGGGCGAAAAGCGACTGGGAGATCTACAAGGATATCGCTAAATCCTTCTCGCAGGTCTGCGTCGGCCATCTTGGCAAAGAGACCGATGTGGTGCTGGTCCCGCTGCAGCATGATTCCCCCGGCGAACTGTCGCAGCCGTTCGAGGTGCTTGACTGGCGCAAGGGCGAATGCGATCTGATCCCCGGGAAAACCGCACCGTCGATTGCCCTGGTGGAACGCGACTATCCTGCCACCTGGGAACGCTTCACCTCTCTCGGCCCGCTGCTCGATAAGCTTGGCAACGGCGGGAAAGGCATTTCGTGGAATACGCAAAGCGA
>ERZ773103.3698-NODE-3698-length-12162-cov-5.002313_pt1 | contig 12162 bp, 10 predicted proteins | sample MGYA00511118_ERZ773103 | MGnify/ENA primary metagenome ERZ773103 (study PRJEB29015, sample SAMEA2737821) | human gut metagenome | biome: human gut; feature: human-associated habitat; material: faeces | place: China | collected 2012 ... | reverse complement strand
CAAGTGGATATCAGTACAAGCGAACACCAAGCATTGTTCTGAAAGGAAAATGGCTCTCAGAGTTGGGATTTGACATCGGAGAACAAATAGAGGTGAAATGTGAGGACGGGCGTCTGGTCATAACAAAGGTAGACGAAGTATGGGGGATGGATGCCTAATATTGTTATGTCAGAAAAGTGCGTTATTAGTTTTTAAATTGCAATGTATGGCTACTAAAAAATATAGTAGCCATACATTATTCGTTTGACAAATGTATATTATACGTCTATAATATGTGTAAACAACATGATAAATACAGTAAAATGAAACGAAAATGAAACAACAATAAAAGAAGGTGAGAGTGAAGAATGGATGAAAAATTGAGTGGAGTGATTAAGGAACTTATTGGAGCTCGTTCATTATCTGAAGTTCAGAAAGCAACAGGTATACCTAAAGCAACGACTTCTCGATTAATAAATGGTAATTATGCAGGAAGACCATCTGTAAAGGTTTTATGGAAGCTGACAGAGATGGATAAAACCCCGCAGTGCCTTGTATCATTTGAAACTGTGATGCGTGTTGCAGGATATACAGAAGCAGAGACAGAACAACACAGAAGAATCTTATCTGCTACTAGTGCGGAGCTCATTGAAAGTGAACGAAGAATAATAGGAGTAATTCGTGATCGGTTATCTACCAAAGTATCTGGTTTTAAAGAAACAGTAAGAATAATTGGGAGCGGAGTACGGTGCGTAAGCTTTGAACTTAGGGGAACAGAACTTTTGCAATGGACATTCATTTTGCCTAGTGAATGGTCGGGAAAGGAAGCTGAAGCAGAAAGGCTCGCCGGGCTGTGTGCACTAATGCCAAGAAAACAAAAATCTAAAGTTAGTATACTATACCCGTCAGATACACTTCGCAGGTTTGCTTTTAATACATCAATGAGGGGAAATATTTCTGTTATTCTTATGACAGTTACGGGAGAAATAGTTGAAGAATTCTATTTGTGCATGGTAGAGGGCGAAACGCAAATATTATTATAGGGAGGAAATATATGATTACGATTACAGAACTTGAAGACGGTTTAAAGGTTGTTGAGACTAAATATTTATCAAACAATGCCCAGTATATTAAGGGAGTATTGCATACATATGGAATCCCGGATGCGACAATTTCCAGAACGAATTTTTCGGAAAAGAGTCTTGCAAAAGGAATTCAGATTGGTAGACAAGCTTTTTTTATCGTTGGAAATAACGCTCAGACTGTTGTTTCTGATACTCAGGAGAAAATGGGGAAAAAGATCTCTGTCAGATTTATTATTGGAATGGACGAAAGCAATATTTTTGCAATGGATGTAGAAGCAAATGAAAATATATTTTTTGCAAAAAATGATCTACATAATAATGCTGACTTCTTCCTTCCGCTTTGTGGAAGAGAAAAGAATACAGTTACAGCGGAGGAACGCATTGATAGCAAAATTGGCGCTCGAATGGCAAGGGTATTTAACAAGCTTAAGATTCTTAATGAAGGGGCACCAGAAGAAGTAATCCTAGAGTTTTTGATTAATTATATTTTACTATCTGCAATTAATGCTGCATATGCTATTTGTCAAGGTGGCGAATTGTTTAGATATATGGAAAATCGAACACTGCCAGATGGATCGGATTTTTATAAATGTGTTCGTGAGATCATGGATGCTGTTTCTGGAAAAACAAAAGTACCTCAGATTGAGATGGTAGATAGTCGACTCTTTAACAATGCGTCGTATCCGCTACAATTTGATGGAGATGTTCGAGATAATCTTCTTGAACTTGCAAGTATGCCTTGGCTTAGTACTAATAGCGATTATCTCGGGCAGATTATGCAGTCTATTATTATTGAAAAGAGTGGTGTAATGACTGAAAACTATACTACTTCTGAAAATGTATTTAAGGTGATAAATCCGATGTTCATGGATGCCTTTAAAGCAGAATTCGATTCAGCGGATTCTGATAAGGAACTACTGAGACAGTTAGAAGCAAAAATTATCAATACATTTATTTTTGATCCTAGTTGCTCGGCAGGGGAATTTCTCGTTACTGTATGGGAGGCAATGAATAATCTACTTCGAGCCATTGGAGAGAAGACTGGCAATCATATGCAATATCCTATGAACCATTTGTATGGCATTTCAGAAAGTGAGAAATCACAGAAAGTGGCTTTGCTGAATATGTTTTTCACATCTTTGCGAAATCATTCAACAAATACAAAAGATGGTGTTCTTGAAGCAGTGGATTGTTTATATAACAGCAATATAATTATGGCAAAGAGTCTTCTTACGGATTGGAATACATTTTGTAATGTAAGCGGAGTTGTTTATGTTTGTGGAAACTGGCCATATGCAGGGGCGAGAAAACTTAAAAAACAAAAAAGCGAATTAAATGCGGTTTTTGCCGGAATTAAAAATCATGGAGATATCGATTTGGCTGGAGCATATTTTCTTAAGGCGGTTAGATATTTAAAAAACCATGAAGGTGAGATTGCTTTTATTACAACGAATTCGCTAACGCAGGGAAAACAGATTGGTCAACTTTGGCCGGTTATATATGCGAATGATGTGCATATTAGATTTGCATACCAGGCATTTAAATGGAATAATGATGCTCGCAATAAGACTGCTGTCACAGTTGTTATTCTTGGGATTGCTAAAAATAGTAATAAATCAAATTGTTTTTTATACAAGTCGGGTGATGATGGAAAACCAATTAAGCATTTAGTCACGGCAATTAGCCCGTATTTAGTACCTGGAGATAAAATGGTTATGGAAAGAAGATCTCCGATTAGCAGCATTCTTCCCAAAATGGTAAAAGGAAATATGCCGTATGGTGCAGAATTTTTTAGCTTTACTCCGGAAGAGAGGAAAGAAGCATTAGCTGCTTATCCGGAAATGGATAAATATCTTCGTGTTTGGATTGGAGCAGATGAAATGCTTGGGGGCAAAGAACGCTACTGCTTATGGATTCACGATGAGGATATAGTGGAGGCAAGAAAAATTCCGCTGATTAATGAGCGCTTGATTAAGTGTAAAGAAGATCGTGCAAATAAGAAAGATAAAAATGCACGAAAGCTTGCTTCTCGTCCGCATTCATTTAGGGAGCAGAATGAGACGCATACACAGTCTGTTGTATTGCCACAGTTGTCATCTGAAAATTATGCTTTTATTCCGATTGACATTTATGGACCAGAAGCAATTCTTACAAATCTTGCGTTCGTTGTATATGATTGTGATTATTGGATATTTGGCGTTCTTGCATCGACAATGCATAATATTTGGATAAGAACAGTATGTGGAGGATTCGAAACGCGAATCAGATATTCAGAATCTTTAGGGTATAATACATTTCCATTTCCACATATAACAGAGGCACAAAAACAGGCTATTAGAGATTGTGTTGATGACATTATGATTGCACGAGAAGCGGAATATGGTAAGTCTCTTGGAGCAATGTATAAAAAAGGTAAAATGTCGGATGCTTTAGTTCAGGCGCATTTACGTTTGGATCAGGTGATTGATAGTTGTTATAGAAAAGAGGCATTTATAGATGAGCAGGATAGAATATATTTTCTTTTTAACCTCTATGAGAAAATGATGGGAGGTAAGCGGTAATGGAAAATCTTGTAAATATTACACTGCATAATACGGGCACAAGTTCAGCAATAGATGCATTGGGGATGCGCCCAATGCAGGCAAGGGTATATAAATCTGTAAACCAACAGTATCTATTGGTTAAGTCACCTCCTGCCTCTGGTAAATCTAGAGCAGCGATGTTTGTTTCATTAAAAAAACTTGCAGATGGTATAGTTAGAAAAGTAATTATTGCAGTACCGGAAAGATCTATTGGAAAATCCTTTGCGGACACGGATCTTATGAAATATGGATTTTTTGCAAATTGGAGTGTTTCTCAAGGATATAATTTGTGTGTTCCAGGAGGCGAAGCAGGAAAAGTTAATATTTTCAAAAAATTCTTTAATGATGAGAAAGCAACAGTCCTTGTTTGTACGCATGCTACTCTTCGTGCAGCATTTAATAAAATTGGCATTTCTCCGTTTAATAATACATTTGTTGTAATTGATGAATTTCATCATGTGTCTCAGGATGTGGACAATCGACTTGGTGAGTTAGTACGTGCTCTCATTTCTGAAGGCTCTGTTCATATTATGGCCATGACAGGTTCGTACTTTAGAGGTGATCGTGTTCCGGTTATGGCTCCTGAAGATGAAAGTAAGTTTTCAACTGTTGTTTATAATTATTATGAGCAGATGGATGGCTATAAGTATTTAAAGAATATACGTATTGAAAGTGCATTCTATTCTACAGAGTATTTTGCAGCAATTCCTGAAGTGTTGGATACAGATAAAAAAACGATTTTGTATATTCCTTCTGTTAATTCAGGTGAATCAACAAAAGATAAATATACAGAAACGGATAGAATTCTCGATTCAATAGGTTCTGTTATTAAGGTGGATTCGGATACGGGAGTTATTGTAGTTGATAGGGCATCTGATCATAAAAAAATTCGAGTTGCAGATCTCGTGAATGATACACCGAAAGATCGAGAGAAGATTATGGCATATCTTCAGAGTGATGAAGAAAACGAGATTGACCTTATTATTGCTCTTGGAATGGCAAAAGAAGGATTTGATTGGCCGCCTTGTGAACATGTTATTGTTGTTGGGACAAGAAATTCACTTACAGAGATTGTTCAGATTATAGGAAGATGCACACGTGATTATAAGGGAAAGACGAGTGCAACATACACTAACCTTGTGGCAGTACCAGATGCAGGACGGGAAGAGGTTGTAACAGCAGTAAATAATATCACAAAGGCAATTGTTGCAAGTCTTTTGATGGAACAGGTACTTCAACCAAATTATAAATTTAGAAGAAAAACAGATTCTACAGAACCAATTTCAGACGATGCGATTAGTATTGATGGTTTACGTGAACCATCAACAGCAAGAGTGAAAAGTATTATTGAAACGGATATGCCAGAAGTTCAGGAAGCAATACTACAGAATCCAATGGTTCAGAAAGCAATAGCTAATGTGATGGATGGAATGGGAATTGACCCACAGACATTTAATAAGATTTTGATTCCAAAGGTTATTATCGAAAAATATCCTGATTTGACTGATGAAGAAAGAGAAGAACTCCGGGAACAGGCTGTTGCGGGGCTCGTGCTTAGAAATTCAAAAATGGAGAAAGACAGAGATGGTAATATCTGTTTTAAATTAAGAACCGGTCCAGAACAGTTAGCAAAGGTCATTAACGTAGAGCATATTAATATGGATTTGATTGACAGTGTTAATCCATTTATGGACCAATATGAAATTTTATCAAAGAATTTTACTCCTAAGATGCTAAAGTCGATTAGGGAATGTATTGCAACTTATAAAATCGATATGTCAGATGAAGAAGCGTATTTGCTCTGGCCAGAAATTAATAATTTTTACAGAGTACTAAAGAGAGAACCGGACATTGATGCTATAGACCCACGCGAAAAACGGTTGGCTGAAGCACTACTTTATTTGCGAAGAGCTAAAAGGGAGCATGAAAATGGGAAAAAGTAAACTTGATGAGATATTTGCAAGTGATGGATTTAATTTGTTGGATCAGCCGGAGATTGAAAGAAAAAGCAATATAGAAAGTAACATTGCAGCCAGACGTTTTGACGAAATCGTGTCATTCTACGAAGCTAATGATCGTGTGCCATCGAAGGATGGTGGCATCATTGAAAAAAAACTAGCCTTTAGACTTGAAGCTATGCGGAAAGATGAGGCACTAGTACAATCTCTTTCAGAGTATGATACCTATGGGATACTAATGGGGGATGAGCATTCAAAAGTAGTTCCAAAATCGATGGATGCTGTTTTTAATGATGATAGCTTTGGGCTTTTGCAGGAAAGCGATGAAACAAAAGAAATATATGAATTAAAACATGTAAAAGCTACAGAAAGAATTGATCCCGATTATGTTGCTCAACGTTCACGTTGCACAGAATTCGATGAAAAATATCGTGATGCTTTTGAACAGGTAATAACAGACTTAAATAAGAGATCCCGGGATTTAATAGAGTTTCGGCCAGAAGATTTAGAAGTTGGAAGATATTATGTGTTAAAAGGGATGATTTTGTATTTGGCTGAAGATACTTCCAAGTTCAAAGAGTATGATTTTTCTACAGGAAATAAGACGCGGCGAGATGGAAGAACACGATGCATTTTTGCAAATGGAACAGAATCTCCGTTATTATATCGCTCACTTGTCAAAGCGCTCCAGAAGGATGGATTTACAATCAGTGATGTTAGAGATAAAACCATTAGCAAAGATGAGATTACTGAAGATGATAGACTAAATGGTTATATTTATGTGTTGACAAGTCAAAGTACAAAACCAGAAATAAAAGAAATGAAAAATTTGTATAAAATAGGATTTTGTTCCGGTGATGTCCATGATCGTGTCAAAAATGCGGTTAACGAACCAACATATCTTATGTCTGGCGTAAATATTGTTCTGACTGCACGATGCTATAACATGAATGTAAGACATCTTGAAAATAGTATTCATAAATTTTTTGGCAGATCGAATGCCAATTTTACTGTAGTTGACCGGACTGGGGTTTCACATCATCCGAGGGAATGGTTTATTGCTCCGTTGGATGTTATTGAAAGAGCAATTTTACTTATAAAGCAAGATAAAATGGATCAATATCGATATGATCCAGATCTGAATGCAATTGTAGAAATTACATAAAGAAGCATATAGGAGGCGCTAGGTATTAGCACCTCCTTTTTGTATAATTGTTGAAAGTAGTAAACACAATATTTTTGTCCCCCAAAGCTTAATGTAACAAAAATGAAAATAATGCAAAATGCCGTATTTAATGGGGATTACAGCATATATTATTTGATTATATAAAATTAAAAACAGAGAAAAACTCTGTTTTTTGTTTACAAACAGGAAAACCTATGGTAATATGCAATCTGCATACAACTAAAGAAAGAAGGTGGACTAGTGGCTGAATATAGTTATAAAAAATTATGGAAACTATTGATTGATCGAGACATGAAGAAAAAAGATTTACAGCGACTTGCAGGCATTAGTAATTCATCAATTGCTAAGTTAAGCAAAAATGAAACTGTAAGCAATACGGTATTGAATAAAATTTGCACAGCACTTAATTGTAATATTATAGATATTGTTGAAGAACAGGATGAAGTTGAAAACTTTAGATATAGGACTATCGATTTGTTTTCAGGATGTGGGGGAATGTCCTTAGGATTTGAAAAGGCTGGATTTAAGGTCATAGCTGCCTACGATAATTGGGATCCTGCCATAAATGTATATAAGAAAAATTTCCTGAATCATCCAATCTATAAGGCGGACTTATCTGATGAAGCAATTCAAAATCAAATTGTTAGAATACATCCAGATATTATTATTGGCGGTCCGCCATGTCAGGATTTTTCGTCAGCTGGGCATAGAGATGTTACAAAGGGAAGGGCTAGATTAACGGAATCATATAGGGATATTATTATCAAGGCGCGTCCGAAGTATTTTGTGATGGAAAATGTTCCACAAATAACAAAGTATGAAATACTGGAACGTGTAATTAAATCATTTTATGAGGCAGGTTACTCATTAACGCAAAGGATTCTGGATGCAAGCTATTGTGGTGTTCCCCAATCAAGAAAAAGGTTTTTCTTGATTGGTGCACTGAATGGTACAGAAAATTTCCTTGAGGATTTTCTGGAAAAAGGTATTTCTAATGAACAGCTTACTATGAGAGAATATTTTTCAAGTATTGGTTATGACTTGGGAGTAGATTATTATTTCCGTGTACCAAGGAGTTATTCACGAAGAGGTATTTTTTCTATTGATGAACCTTGCCAGACAATTAGAGGAGTTGATAGACCAATTCCTCCAGGATATCCGGGACATCCTGCTGATCCAGTAGAGCTTGGACCAAATGTTAAGGCTCTTTCTATTCAGGAGAGAGCTTATGTGCAAACATTTCCGTTGGGATTCAAGTTTGAAGGAAATAAAACTAATCTGAATCAGATGATTGGTAATGCAGTACCAGTTAACCTTGCAAAATATGTGGCGAATGCACTTAGAGAATATATTTCCACTAGGGAGAGGATTGAAGAATGAGAGTAGTGGATTTGTTTTGTGGCTGCGGTGGTATGTCACTGGGGTTTGAAAAAGCAGGATATGAAGTTATTGTGGGATATGATAATTGGGATCCGGCAATTGAATTATATAAAAAAAATTTTGATCATCCTATCATTAAGATGGATTTATTTTCAGACGAAGCTTTAGAAAGTATAGAAAATTACAAACCAGACATGATTATTGGTGGACCACCTTGCCAAGATTTTTCTATTGCTGGACCAAGGCAGATGGGTAAACGTGCTAATTTGACAAAAAGATATGCGGAAATTATTAGCGAAATTAAGCCAACTTGGTTTGTAATGGAAAATGTATATAATATAGTCAGAATGCCAATTTTGTCACAAGCTATGGAAATTTTTAAGTGCGCAGGATATGGAGTTACAACTATAGTATTAGATGCGAGCCGATGCGGATGTCCACAGGCAAGAAAACGTTTCTTTGCAATTGGACATTTGGGTGACAGAGATGATTTCCTATTGGATGCACTTGAAAAGGGGGTGTCCAATCATCAGATGACGGTGAGAGAATATTGGAAATCTGAATTAAAACAGAATATTGATACCGAGTATTATTACATGCACCCTAGAAGCTATAACAGAAGAGCTGTTTTTTCCGTAGATGAACCAAGTGCAACTATTAGAGGGGTTAATAGACCAATTCCGGCAGATTATAAACCACACCATGCAGATAAAGCTAATGTAGCCGATGGAAAGGTTCGAGCTTTATCAACAAAGGAACGTAGTTATATTCAGACTTTTCCAGAATCATATAAACTATTTGGTACAAAGACTAACCTTGAGCAAGCGATTGGTAATGCAGTGCCTGTGAATTTGGCATTGTATGTAGCTACGAAAATAGAAGAGTATGAGGTAGATTGATTACAGATACATCATATGTTGATGAGTTTAGGAAAAGATTTAGTTAGGAAAGAGGTGTGACGAATATGGACTGGAATCTGTTTTGGTCGGCATTCGGTGCAATTGGTGGTACTATTGGTGCTGTTGCTACAACAGCAGCGGTTGTGGTTGCATTATGGCAAACAAAATATAGCCAAAAGAAAATTATAAAACTTGCTTTTTCAGATAATTTTCAATTATATAATCCTAATACGGGAGAATCGGTCAAATTTATTGGGATAAGTGTTACTAACACAGGTAACAGAAAGGTTATCATTCGTAAATGGGGAGTGCATCTTAAAGAGGGGAGTGCTATCGTAATGCCGCCTCTGGATGCGAATGGAATAGAAAAAATGGCATATACAAAGCTGCCACAAACACTGGATTTGGAAGAATCCATAGATCTGCAGTGGCAGAAAGATAAATTCCAATTATTTTTGGAAGCTAATGAGGATAATATAGAGAAGAGTAAGCCGTTGGTCTTTTATGTGAATGATAGTACAGGAAAACAATATACGGTAAAAACAAAAAAGAATGCATCGTATTATTTCAAATAATAGGTCTATTGACAAATCGAACAAATGTTCTTATAATTATAACATCGCTACGTTAGGATACATATCGCAGAGTAACACTATCAGGTTGGTTCACTTTCCCTTGACTGACCACAGTATTAGGAGGCGATGGTTACATGACATTTGAAATCGGTTCGACAGCTTATATTGTCGAGAGCAACCGGATTATCCGTGAAGTGACTATAGTTAAGCGGAACGGAGATTTTTATATAATCCGGTTTGGCACAAGAGGTGGCATCCAAGTGAGAAGCAACAGGATTTTTGCAAGTTATGAAGATGCGGATTCTTCCATACATAAAAAGACAGAAAAAAGGACGGGATATCGTTCTCCATATGACTACATACACTAAAGTGAATGGAAGGGGATATTTTTGCAAAAAAAAATATGATTGACAATCCCCTTCAAATTTTATATACTTTAGTTAGCAAGTTAGCGAACAAGCAAGCGTGCTAATAAATGAACACCGATATAAAAAGTGAAAATGCGAAAAAGTTAAAAAGCGAAAAACAAAGCGAAAACGAAAAGAAAAGTGAAAACAAAGAAAAGGTGAAAATTATGATGTATGCGAATTTTGGAGAATTTATAAGCAGGAAGAGAGTTGAAAAGAAAATTACATTGAGGAAAATGGCAGATATGTTAGGCGTATCAGCACCATTTTTAACTGATGTAGAAAAAGATAGACGCAACCCCTTCGATATGGAAAAACTTACACAACTCGCACAGATACTGAATTTGTCAAAAGAAGAAAACGCACAGATGCTTGATCTTGCTGGAAAGAAGAGAAATGCCGTAGCACCGGACCTTCCAGAATATATTATGGAACGGGACTATGTCAGTGCAGCTTTGAGGACAGCAAGGGACTTGGATGCAGGAGAAGAAGAATGGAACCAGTTTGTCGAGGAACTGAGAAAGCGAAAGGGGTAAGAACCTATATATGTATAGACCTGAAATTAAAAGAAAGAGATCTGGGGCACCAGTGTTAAGCAGAAAAGAGATTGATGTTATCGGACAAAATATTGTCGGGGATTTTATGCCGGAAGCATTAAAATCTCCACAGGAAATAGATATCGATTTGTTGGCACAGGATTATCTGGGAATGGATCAGGATTTTCAGTACCTGTCGCACTGCGGTGTTTATCTTGGGATGACGGTGTTCAATGACACGGACAAAGTACCCGTGTATGATCCGCAGAATAACTGTGCAGATTATATCAGCGCAAAAGCACATACCGTGATAATCGATAAGATGCTCTTGGAAGAAAATCAGGAACACAGATATCGTTTTACGATGGGACACGAGGCAGGGCATGAGTTTTTACATAAAGAATATTTTGCCTATGATCCTGACCAGATAACACTGTTTGACCTGATGGGAGAAGCTCCGGCACCAATGGTTCAGTGCCGTGTGGACACAAAGAAGATGGACTGCCGGACATCGAAAAGCTGGACAGACAGGGACTGGATGGAGTGGCAGGCTAATGCGTTATCATCTGCAGTTCTGATGCCTGTTTCAATGGTACGGATGGTAGCTGAAAATTTTAAACGGCCCGGACTACAGCAGATTTTTTATCATTATGCATTGGCTGAAGAAGTGGCTTCCGTATTTAATGTCTCATTTGAAGCAGCAGGATACAGACTGAAACAGCTTGGATATATTCCACAGGAGACACAACTGAGTACAGATATTCTTAACATGATTTCTTTTGATTTAGCTTGTAATTACTAGCAGAAGGTTGGAGTATGCGGATTACAGAATGATCCGCATATTTTTTTACCCTATGTGTTAGCAAGTTAGCGAACAAATGAACGGGAATATTTAGATGAAAAATGGAATATAATACAGAGCCTGTCAGTATAACAATATTATAGGGTTCAGAATAAGATATGCTGAAATTCAAAAATTATGTATATTTTTTGTTATAACTTTTCGACACGAAGCATATCATAAAAAAGAAAGATGTCAGATTATGGAAGAAGGTGAGAACACATGGCAGATGGAGTGATACATAGATGCACCAAGAAGTGCCCATACAACAAAAAATGCTTTGTATGCAAAACAGAGACGGAAGTATCAGGGAATGTTGTGGTGCTTCATAAATGTGCAGTTACGAAAGAGGATATTCCGATTCAGATAGGAAAAGCAGAAAATGCCTGTGTTTTATGATGGGCAGAACAGTAAACTTAATAATTGGACTAGCTTGTAAAGACAGCCACTAGAATGTGCTGATATTACAGTAGCCTACGAAACAGGGATGTTAGTAGAATGCTGTAAAAAATCAGGGATTCTAGTGGCTTTCTTAAAGTCAGCCATTTTTAGCCAACAGCCTGTTTGTGTGACAGACTGTTGGCTTTTTTGTTTCAAAAAAATGGAAAGCTGACGGATTAGGTTAATTACACAAATAATTTTCTCCATTGCAGTGAACAAAGAATTAAAGATTTTCAGGAACAAAAGGGAGAACAAGTATATAGATACCTGATTACGATACGCATTTGGGTAGT
>ERZ773103.3696-NODE-3696-length-12163-cov-6.230757_pt1 | contig 12163 bp, 10 predicted proteins | sample MGYA00511118_ERZ773103 | MGnify/ENA primary metagenome ERZ773103 (study PRJEB29015, sample SAMEA2737821) | human gut metagenome | biome: human gut; feature: human-associated habitat; material: faeces | place: China | collected 2012 ... | reverse complement strand
TCGAGGACGGTCCCCTCGAGCTCGATAACATCTTCTTTGGTCAAAAGTGCTCCTTTAAGCATATCGTCGTTAAGCAGCAACCATAGATGATACCAAAAGTATTCGGTTATGTACACGAGAATTTGAGGACGCAGAATTCCAACAAACCTTCTGGTCCGAATGCTACCTGCTTGCCAGGCGTGCGGTCGTGCCGCGCAGCCCGCGTCTCAGAAACGGGGCCGCCAGGTATTCGCGCGAAGCGCAGCCGCCTTGTCGGCTTCGACGCAGATCGTGCGCACTGAGGCGCCCGCGTCTTCGGTATCGTTCTATTCTAGGCTATTACGCTGAAGGGTCAAGAGCGATTTTGGTCGGAGTTGGAAAGGTTGCCTTCCTGTTCCTCCAGCAACGAAGCCAGCTTGCGGTACGATACGATGGCTACGACGGAGTTCGCCAGCGCCTTGACCACGTTGAACGGCAGCAATGCCGGTAACACCAGCGAAGCAACCTGTTCGTAGGTGGCGCCCATGTACAGCGGCGTGACCACGAAGTTCAGGCAAATGGAAACCGCCGAGGACACCACCACGCCGGCAGCGCATCCCAGCACGGCGTGCATCAGGCACGGTTTCCGACGGTACACGGTCCCCACCACAAGGATAAGCGACACGGTGGCCATAATGTTCATGAACGCGCCGAGCGGATCGGTGACGAGGTGCGGTATCCATGACGTCACGGCCACGGCCACGCCGATCCAAGATCCGTACAAGATCGTAGCCAGCAGCGAGACGATGCCCGATGGATCGTACTTCAACCATTCGGCCCCGGGCACCACCGGCAGCTCGACGAAGCTGAGCACCATAGCCATGAGGATGAGCAGCACGATGGCGGCGACTTGCTTCGGCGAACGCTCCTGCCATCCGTAGGGCAAACTCTCCGCGACCATAACACCTCCTTAGTTCGCACATTATACGCTGCGAGCCACTTTGCGACCTTGCGGTCAAGCGACAAAACGAGCCGGCTGGAAAACAACCGGCTCGCTTGGGGACAAATACGATAGGCGAAACGCTCGCCTACGCCGTCTTAGCAGCCGCAACGGCGGTGTCGACGTAGCCGGCGGTATCGACGAGCGTGGCGCCCGAAACCGCGTCCGGGCCCTTCGCCTTCACGTCGGCGATCTTCTGTCCGGCCACAAAGGACTCGATAGCCGACATGGATTCGATCCACGGCGTAGTGGACTGGGCCTTTTCCTTCATGCTGGCGCTGTACATATCGGAGTTCACCGACTTGGACATGAGCGCCTTGCCCTCGGCGTACCCTTCGGCGAAGGCGGCGTCCGAATTGGGCACGGGCACCAGGCCGGCAGACGAAGCGTCGGCGAACTGGAACTCGTCGATGCTCGAAGCAACCAACACGTCCCCCTGCACAAGGGAAACGGCTTCCGCGAACGCCTTGTCACCGTGAGCAGCCGCGGTGGCGCATCCCATCTTGAGGTCGGAACCGTCGCCGGCATACGCACCCGTCGTGGTGATGTCGTCGCTCCCGGCGACCTCGGACACGAGCTTCAGATAGTTGGGCGCGTCCACGAGGGTGGCTCCCGTCACGGCATCGAGGCTCGTCTTCGTCAGATCGGAGGCCTTCTTGCCCACGCAGTACGCCTCTATCGCCTTCATCGACGTCAACCACGGCGTGGTGGACTGGGCTTTCTCCTTCATGCTGGCCGAATAGGCATCGTTGTTCACCGTCTTCGACATGAGCACCTTGCCCTCGGCGTACCCGTCCGCAAATCCAGCGTCGGAGTTCGGCACGGGCGTGATGCCCGCCGAATCAGCAGGCATGAACTGATAGTCATCCACGCTGGCGGCGAGGATGGTACCGTCTTGGGCCGTGGCGACAACCACGCTCGTAAAGCACTTGTCTCCGTGAGCGGCGCCGTAGCCGCGATGCAAGGTCGCAGTTTTGGCAGCGGTGTCGGGCGCGGTTGCAACTGCAGAATCAGCTTTCGCTGCAGCATCGCCGCCTGCGCACGAGCTGAGCGTAGCAGCACCGGCCGCGCCCAATGCGACCACGATGCTTCCCTTAAGAAAATCACGACGCGAGACGTTCGTTTCCATAATGGCCTCCCTTGAATTCCCTCTAGACAACGGGGCAAACCATACGGATCAACACGAAGCAAATCCATCGTCAAAACGCAGGAAATTGCATTCCGTCCGAGATTGCGCTTCTAAACGAAAAGGGGGAGAAGCCCTAAACGCCCTTGTCGGGCCCGTCGCCTTCATCATCGAGCAACTTGAACAGCTCCTCGCGCGACGAGACCCCGAGCTTGCGGTAGATGTTCTTGCGGTGGCTGCGCACCGTGGATTCCGCCACCGTCAACTCATCGGCGACGAAGCTTGACGTGTGGCCGCGACCCAGCAGAAGCAGTATTTCGGCCTCGCGCGCAGTCAGGCGGTACTCGTCGGACAGATCGGCGCAACGACGGTTGTAGCCCTCCTGAGCTCCGAGCGCGTTCGACTCTACGGCATCGATGCCCTCGAGCATAACGCGCCACAATCGCGAGCTGGGAGTGACCATGAGCGCGATCGCCATCACCACGAACAGCACGATCAGCACCTGGTACTGGCATGCAGCTAGCACGCCCGTGTTCATGTTGGCGTCCGACAGCAGGCACACCAGGCACCCGACGATGATCATGATGCCTCCGGCCGGCAGAGCGAGCGAGCGCATGCGACCCGCCATCGCTACCAGCATCGCCGACATCACGAGCGCATAGATGGCGCAGAACGAGAGAGAGCCAACCGCCATCACCGAGCGTTGCAACGGAGGTTCGACGAACGTCGTGGCCGCGAACACCGCGAAGGCCACCAGCGGCAGGAAGAAACGGTACGAGAAGTTGATGAGCGCCTGATCGGTCTTCATGCGAATGAGGGGCACCATGACCGCCACGGCCAGCACGCCCGCCAAAGCCAGCGGAGCGACACCCCAATCCATGGTTCGCACCAGGCTATTGTCAGCCACGAACAGCAACAGCATGGCGAACGGCATAACGGCGAAGAACAGCGCGCGAGCGAGTGGGGTTTTGAAATCGCCCGTCCCCTCCACCACCGACACATCGAGGTGCCCGAACACGTCCCACCAGTTCACCCCTGCCTGCGCCGAACGCTCGTCCTCTCCCTCTGAGCGGAAGAACAACCGCGCGCACCCTACGACGGACAGCGCCGCCGCCACGGTGAGCACCGTCCGGGCAGGCGTCGCGCCCAGCATGGGCAGCAGCGACGCGCTTGCGAACAGAACGCAGCCGGCGACCCACGCCACAACGAGCGCGCGCCTGAACTCGAGCACATGCAGCCGGCTCACCCACACCAGGCACATCACGGCAGCGCCGAAACCCATCATGAGGCCGCTGCCCGCTTCCACGACGGAGCCGTCGAGCGCGCCGAGGCTCCACAGGTCAAGCAGGCCGTAGCCGATCGCATAGCACGCCAACGCCAGCAGCATGATAGTGCGGCTCACACGCGCGTGCGCCGTTTTCAGCAGGCAGATGAACAGAAACGCGAGCGCCGTGAACATGGCCGCCAGCGACAACGCGGCCGAGAACGACACCGAAGGCAGAAACGACCAGGAAACGGCAACCGACGACGTCATGCCGCGCCACTGCTCCAGCACGGGGAGGAACAACGGCACGCTCATGCAGAATGCGAAAAAGGAAAGCGTGTCAAGCAGGTCGAACCGTTTGATAATGCCTCGTTTTTCGAGTCGTATCATGTTCCTTCTCTCCACCGTCCGCACGTCCCGATCGCCCGCTGCGCCGCTCATGCGCACTGCCCTCCCTCAAACGCCCGTAGAAAGCATACTGTCTTAGTAGCGTATTTGCGAATGTAATGTACTTGGAGGCAATGGCATGGTTTCTCGGAATTTCTTCCGCTTCAACACCACGAACATCATCAGCGCAGAAACTGACAACGAGGACATCCTCGACGAAGCGGTGGAATGGTGCGACCGCTACGAGCTGCTGTTCTCGCGCGTAGACCCTGCAAGCGAGCTGTTCCGGCTGAACAGCGCCGAGGGGCGCCCCGCCGCGGTGGATGCCGAGCTAGCCGCGTTCATCGAGACGGCGCTGTCGTACTGCCGCGAAGTCGACGGGTTATTCGACGTGACTATGGGAAGCGCCACGCAGCTGTGGAACTTCAAGGATTGCATGATTCCCGCACGCGATGACGTGGCCGCGGCGCTGCGGCACGTGGATTATCGCGGCGTCATCGTGAACGATGCCGTCGTGACGCTGCGCGACCCGCTGGCCTGCGTCGATTTGGGCGGCATCGCGAAAGGCTACATCGCCGACGGCATCCTCGCGCTGCTGCGCGAACGCGGCGTGGAACACGCGCTGGTCAACCTCGGCGGCAACGTGGCCGTCATGGGCGGCAAGCCCGATGGAGCACCGTGGCGCGTGGGCGTCCGCCGTCCCCTTCCCTCCAGCTCGATGCCGCTGCTTGATTCGTTCGCCGTCCTGGCCCTGCGCGATGGCTCGGCCGTGACAAGCGGCATCTACGAGCGCGCCTTCGAGCAGGACGGGAAACTGTACCACCATATCCTTGACCCGCGCACGGGCTTCCCCGCCGAAACCGACCTGCTGAGCGCCACGGTGGTCGCGCAGAGCTCGCTCGATGCCGACGGGTACACCACCGCGCTTATCATCATGGGAGCCGATCGCGCACTTGCGTTCGCCGAGCAGCATCCGGCGCTCGAAGCCGTGCTAGTCACCACCGAGGGCGATGTGCTGGCCACCTCCGGCATCGGCGATCGCGTACCGTTCGAGCTGCTGGGATAGCAAAACACGGCACGCATGCGAAAAGCGCGCAAAGTGGCTGGGCCACCAGGATTCGAACCTGGATAGCTGGTACCAAAAACCAGAGTCCTGCCGTTGGACGATGGCCCAGTCTGAAACAGAAGCGCCCGCGATGCGGCGCGCTAAGAACAATCGCATGCCGAGCAAACAAAAATGGTGGGCCGTGAGGGAGTCGAACCCGCGACCTTGGGATTAAAAGTCCCCTGCTCTACCAGCTGAGCTAACGGCCCACGTTCGCAGCAATGCGCGAGTACTCATTTTAGCTGGGCGGGCAAGGCGGGTCAATGATTATGTTGACGAACACCAGTCATACATCTAACCGCATGCAATACCGTCTATCCATTGCCACCATACCGTTATTCAAACCGATACAATTCGTACTACAATCGAAGAGGAACCGAACGCCCACCCCTCTGTAGAAAGGCCGTGATGCCTCATGTGGTGCTCCAAGGTCCTGGTTGCCTACGACGGCTCCGCTCCCTCCGCCAAAGCGCTCCATCTAGCGCGTTCCATCGGCGCGCAGGACGAGAGCGTCGAGCTCGTGTTCGCCCATGTGGTGAAGCTGTACGGCCTGGGCACCGGCGCCGAAACCGTGCTGCTCGACGAGGCGAAGAAGGTGCTGGTCGAAATGGAGCAGCTTGCAGACGAAGTGCCGAACAAGGCGCACGCCCACCTGCTGAAGGGCAGCTCGCCGGCCGATCTCCTGCTGAAATGCGCGCAAGACGAGGGCTGCGACCTCATCGTCATGGGCAGCCGCGGACAGGGCGGCGTCAAAGGTTTCCTTGGCAGCGTCAGCTACGCCGTGGTGCAGGGATCGCCTATAGCCGTGCTCATCGCGAAGGACGCTCCCGCCGCAGCGACGAAAGCCGGGGCGACCGATTAGCATGCCCGCAATTGCACGAGAAAAGCTCTGGACGAGAGATTTCGTATTCGGAACCGCCGTGAACTTCCTGATCATGGTGAACTACTACGGGCTCATGGTGGTCGTAGCCGACTACGCTATGAAAACCTACGATGCGCCCGCGGCCACCGCCGGCCTCGCGGCCAGTATCTTCGTCATCGGCGCGCTGATAGCCCGCCTCTTCAGCGGGCGCATCATGGATCGCGTCGGTCGCAAGCGCTTGCTTATCATCGGTGCCGTGCTCGAAGCGGCGTTCTCGGCACTTTACCTTACCGGCCTGGGATTATGGCTGCTGTTCGCGCTGCGCCTGCTGCACGGCATCGCGTTCGGCACGTGTTCTACCGCCATCGGCACCATCGTCACGGCTCTCGTGCCGGACAACCGCAAAGGCGAGGGCGTGGGCTACTATATGCTGTCCGTCACCCTCGGCGCGGCAATCGGGCCGTTTCTGGGCATGTTTCTCACGCAGAACGCTGGATTCCAAACGTTGTTCCTCGTAGCCGCCGCCGTAGCTCTGGCTTGCTTGCTAGCCGCCACGCAGCTGCGCGTGCCGAAAAACCCTGTATCGGCCGAAACCGTGGCCCGGAAGGCGAGCGACATCGCCCGCGACGAACGCATCGAGCAGGCGGGCGGGTTCCGCGTGCCTCGTCCGAGCCTGACGAACTACCTGGAATCCAGCGTGATCCCCATCGGCGCTGTTTGTGCACTGCTGTTCTTCTGCTATTCCAGCCTGCTTGCGTTCCTCACGCCGTTCGCGGCCGAAAACGGGCTCGAAACGCCCGCGAGCTTCTTCTTCGTCGTATACGCCATCGCCACGTTCGTCACGCGGCCGTTCACCGGCAAGCTGTTCGACCGCAAAGGCGACCGCGTGGTCATGGTGCCCGCGTTCATCGCCTTCATCGTCGGCATGGGACTGCTGGCCACCGTGTACCAGCCGACGGCCATGCTGATCGCGGCGGCGTTGCTGGGCTTCGGCGTAGGGACGGTTCAGGCAAGCGGCCTGGCTCTGGCGGTGCGCCTCGCCCCCGACGATCGGCTGAGCTTGGCGAACTCCACGTTCTACATCTTGCTGGACATCGGCGTGGGCGTGGGCCCGCTGCTTTTAGGCATCGTGCAGCCGCTGTGGGGCTATCGCGGCCTGTTCGAGGCCATGTCGCTAGTCGCCATCGTGGCGCTGGCAGCCTACCTGCTAGTGAGCCGCAAAAAGGGCGCCATGCGCCGAGAGCTGGAGGAAGCGGAGAAACGTTAACCCGTCCCCCCCCCCGTCTCACGCATCGGCCTGCTCCACCAAGTCGATGAGCTCCTGCTGGGAATGCACACCCAGCTTGCCGTAGATATTCGCCACATGCGTCTTCACCGTGTTGCGCGACAGCACGAGCTTCTCCTGGATGAACGGCCCGTTACGCCCATGCGCCAGCAGCTCCAGAAGTTCGGTCTCGCGCGGCGTGAGCCGATAACGCGCGGCCACTGCGGCACTCTTCTCCGACAGCCCCATCGACGCCGTCGTCACTGCTACGGGCTCCACCGACTGCACGCCGTCGATAGTGGTCTGGAAACCGAACGGCTTGAGCACCGTGAAATTCATCGCTACGAACACGAACAGCACCGCCGCGATGCCCACCGAAACCGCAAGCGAGTCGGGCGCGACGTTCACCGCATGCCCCACCGTCGCACCGCACAACAGACCCGCCGACGAAGCTGCGCGGCCCCAGGCGAACACGGCCAACGCGTTCACCTTGTTGCGCGCGCCAATCGAGGCCAGCACGAACCACATGAGCGCATCAAAGCACTCGCTGCCCGCATACAAAAGCCCGAGCGCGAACACCATGTCGCCGGGCGCGCGCCCGACAAGCACCACCGCAACGAGGAAGCCGCCCACCACGAACAGCGCCGCGGCCTGGTACAGCACGTCAGCTTTCGGCACCTTCGGCAACAGCGCCATAGCCAGCAGGATGACGATGGGGATCAAACTGAAGAACGTCTGCTGCGGGCGTCGATCGAACCAAACGTCAGAGCGAACCCGTACGCGATGCGAAAGATGAAGATGGCCACGAACAGCCCGTGCGCGAACGGCACGAAGGATGCAGGCTGCGTGATGGACGTCTCAACCGGAGGCACCGCCTGGCGGATGACGGAAAGCATGTCGAGCGCGAGCGATCGGCTCGCCGCGTACATGGCGAACGGCAGCAGGAACAGCGTGGCCATGTCCAGCGTCACGTCCGCACCCAAATACGGAAGGCGCAGCAGGTAGCTGGCGACAAAAGCCGACGCGATGCACAGCATGCAAGCGCGCTTGTCGAGCTTGCACAGCGCGATGCCCATGAGCACCACCACCCAGCGCGATCCCGCCGAGCGCACGCATGCGCCCGCCAACAGCAAAGGCGCCGACTGCCGCGCGATGCCCAGCACGATGAGTGCGAACCCTGCGGAATACAGCACGAACGACCCTGCCGTGAGCGCGCTCTCGTTGATGGACGAGGGCTTCTTGAGCGCCCACACCGCCAGCACAACGAGGGTGACCACGCCCACGAACGAAGCTGCATCGCGCGCCCCGGGCAAGATGCCGATGTACTGCGGATAGAGCGCCGTATTGGTCAGCCACACGCTGAACAGCTCGGCGGTCAACGCGACAAGACAGCGAACCCACGTCGCATCGATAGTGCCCCGCGTCTTTATCATACGCCTCCCCGGATCGCCCGCCTCTCCCTCGAACATCGGCTAGCCTACCGCACTTCACCTCCGTCTGACAAGGGAAAACCTTCGATCTGGTACCGAAGGGGTGAGGCCGGTCGACGCGACGGAAGCGAGAACTTGGTCCTTTGACGGTGAGGACAGCACCCGCGCGGTGCGCCATGATGGCCGCAAGGGTTTGCCAATCGTTTCTCAGGAGGGAACAAACATGAAGAACATCGCACAACAGGGTCTTTCACGCCGCAGCTTCTTGACGGGAGCCGCCGCCACGGGCGCGCTCGCAGCGTTCGGCTTGGCCGGCTGCGCGCCGCAAGGCAAGCAAGACGCGACCGCCGACGCCGCAGAACCCGCGAACGCGGCAGGCTCGGACGCGAACGCGAGCGCTGCGGACGACTGGCTGGGCAGCGCGCCCGACTTCGCAGCGAACGACATCAAGGAGACGAAGCAGACCGACCTGCTGATCATCGGCGCGGGCAACGGAGGCATGGCCGCAGCCGCCACGGCCGCCGATCTGGGCATCGACTTCATGCTGTGCGAGAAGTCCGGCTCCGTCCAGCGCACGCGCCACTGGTTCGGCGCCATCAACACGAAGTACACCGAGGCCGCCGGCGTGCATGTGGACGAAGGCCGCCTACTCAACGAGTTCTCGCGCTACGCCTCGGGCCAGTGCGACCAGCGCGTCATCCGCGTGTGGATCAAGGAGAGCGCCAGCGTGGTCGACTGGATCGACCCCATCCTCACGCAGGCCGGCATGACGTGCGCCTTCGACAACGACATCGACCACGAGACCGGCGGCACGAGCTTCGCCCTGTTCCCGATGGAGCACTACTACTCGGGCAAGGACGCCGCCGGCGAAGCGCTCGAGCGCAACAAGGTGCTGCTGTCCTACATCAACGACAAGGGCTACGACGTCACCTACAACCATAAGCTGATAAAGCTGGTGCAGGACGACGCCGGCAAGGTGACGGGCGCCATCTTCGAAGCCGACGGCGGATACGTCCAGGTGAACGCCGCGAAGGGCGTGCTGCTCACCACCGGCGGCTACACGAGCAACGCCGAGATGCTGCGCGCGTGCAACCCGATGGTCGACCGCTGCGTCACGCTGCAGTACGGCTCGCCGAACAACGTGGGCGAGGGCATCAAGGCCGGCATATGGGCGGGCGCGCAAAAGGACAGCATCGGCGCGCCGATGATCTTCGACCGCGGCGCCGTGAAGCCAGGCGAGAACGCGGGCATCATCAGCGGCCCCGGCGAGGTGGCCACGTTCGCAGGCACCGACAAGCAGTTCAACCTCGGCTCGCAGCCGCTTATGAAGGTCACCCGCGACGGCAAGCGCTTCGTGAACGAGTCGACCCCCTATGACTTCTGCTGCTTCGCGGCGGCCGAGCACGAGGGCGGCGTGTTCTGCCAGGTGTTCGACTCGAACCTCAAGGAAGACGTCAAGCGCTTCAGCACCATCGGTTGCTCGCGCCAAACCCAGCAACTACTGGCGAAGGAGGCAGACACCCCGCTCGACGAGATCTACGCCGACCAGCTGGAAAAGGGCACCATGGTGAAAGCCGACACCGTCGAGGAGCTGGCCGACAAGCTGGGCTTCCAGGGCGAGGCGAAGGAAGCGTTCCTGGCCGAGGTGGAGAAGTACAACGGCTTCTACGACGCGCAGGAAGACGCCGACTTCGGCAAGGAAGCCTACCGCCTATCAGAGCTGCGCACGGCCCCGTTCTACGGCATCTGGTACGGCGGTTCGCTGCTGACCACGGTGGACGGTCTGCGCATCAACGAGGACATGCAGGTGCTGAACGCCGAGAGCAAGCCCATCGAGGGCCTCTATGCCGCAGGCGATTGCTCGGGCAGCATCTTCGGCAACAACTACCCCGAGTACATCGTGGGCTGCGCCTGCGGCCGTACCATCACGTTCGCACGCCACGCCGTCCGCCACATGGTCGGCGATCTGTCCTAGCACATCCTGCGGCTCGAACTTCCCTCCCTTTCGGGCCCTTCCATTAGCGAGGCCCCAGCGCATGCGCTGGGGCCTCGCTCTCGATAGCCGATGGCAGGTGCCCTGTTGGAAGCTACCCCTCGGCAGGCTGGAACGTATCTTTATCGGGCGCGAAGGACTGCATGGCCTCAATGGTGCGGGCGAACAGCTCGTCCAGCTCCCAGCCCAGCATTTCGGCGCCGGAGCGGATGACGTCGCGGCTGACACCGGCGGCGAAGCGCTTGTCCTTGAACTTCTTCTTCAGCGACTTCACCTCGAAGTCCATGACACTCTTCGAGGGGCGCATGGCGATGGCCGCGCCGATGAGACCGGTCAGTTCTTCGGAGGCGAACAGGATCTTCTCCATCTGCAGCTCAGGCTTCGGCAGCTCCGGGTTGAAGTCGGAGGTGTGGCTCTGGATGGCGCGGATCAGCTCGGGCGAACCGCCGGCCGCCTCGATGAGCGGCGCCGCATAGATGGTGTGCAGCTCGGGCTCGTCGTCGTGCTCTTCCCAGTCGAGATCGTGCAGCAGCCCGACGATACCCCAGAACTCCTCGTTCTCAGGATCGAACTCGCGCGCGAAATAACGCATGGTCTGCTCAACCGTCTCGCCGTGCTCGATGTGGAACGGATCCTTGTTGTGCTCCTGCAAAAGCGCGAACGCTTCGTCGCGCGTCAGGCCGGCCTCGAGTGTCGCCATGATGCTCTCCTTCTCGTCTTCGATTGGATGCTCTTCGCTATGCTACCCCATAGGGCGCGCGAAGTCAGCATGGCAATCCGTTCGAACGCACGCCTAGAACACGATGCCGAGCGCGTTCGCCAACAAACCCCAGATGACGCCCATCGCGTACAGCGCCACGATGATGGCGATATTCTCTTTCAGATGGCGGTTTGTGCGAACCAACACCAGCAGGCCCACGCCCGCCGACACGAGCAAACCGGCCAACATGGCGCCCGAGCCCAGCACGCCTTCCACGTACAGCTGCGCGATGACGATGCTGGCCGCGCAGTTCGGCACGAGACCAACCAACGCCGAGCCGAACACCGACAGCGCCGGGTTCGCGCCGAGGAACTCGGCCAGCACGTCCTCGCCCACTACGGCAAGCAGGCCGTCCAGCGCCAGCGTGATGAGGAAGATGAACAGGGTCACCTGCAACGTATGTTTGAGCGCGCTTCTCAGGATTCCGCCTTCGCCGTCGTGGCAATGGCAATGCTCCTGCTCACATAAGTCGTGAATATGCAGCGGCATGTCGATGCGGCGCGCGATGCGAAGGCCGGCATCCACGAGGAAGCCCATGATCATGCCGATGATGATCTTCGCGCCGATGATTTTGAAAATGACGTCGGGCGGCACCTGCTCGGCGATGAAGATGGGCAGCATCTCGTCCGACGTAGAGAGGAACACCGCGAACAGCGTTCCCAACGTGATGACGCGCCCAGCCCACAGCGTCGCGGCAGCCGCGGAGAAGCCGCACTGGGGCACTACGCCAACGACGGCACCGATGAACGGCCCTGCCGCGCCGGCGCGCTGAATGGCAGCCTCGGCCTTCCCACCCGTCTTATGCTCAAGCCACTCCATGGCCAGATACGTGACGAACAGAAACGGAATGATGTAAAGCGTGTCCTTGATCGCGTCTGCCAGCACGTCAAACGCTATATGCATGATTTCTTCCATAACAACGTATTGTAATCCAATCAAGGTTCTGTAACAGCATCGTCGCCGAACGGTCACCAAGAGACCCACGCCCCCGGAACGCGCGGAGGCCCCGCCTCC
>ERZ773103.3681-NODE-3681-length-12221-cov-6.301825_pt1 | contig 12221 bp, 10 predicted proteins | sample MGYA00511118_ERZ773103 | MGnify/ENA primary metagenome ERZ773103 (study PRJEB29015, sample SAMEA2737821) | human gut metagenome | biome: human gut; feature: human-associated habitat; material: faeces | place: China | collected 2012 ... | reverse complement strand
AATCAATGAGGAAGAACCTACATATGGGAAATATGGAATAATGCGAAAACAGTTTCTGAAGGAACACAGGAGTGCCAGGTATCAATATCTGGTACTGACCGGAAAACTGACGGAGCATCTGAATCAGGTCGATAAAGAAGCAAGAGAAAAAGTCGAGATGCTGGTGGAACAGATGGCTGAACAGTGGGGCGTGACAGAAGAACTGAAGATGCAGGATCAGATGGAATGGGTGCGGAGGATGAACAATATTAAGAATGTTGCGGAAGAAATGACAGAGAAGGGATTTCTATATAAATAAATACAAAATATCGCTAATAGCGATAAAATATCTTGACATAAAATGAGAAGTTGGGTATAATGAAACTACTTTAACGAAGGTATATCCATCCAGAAGATGTAATGTGAGCAGAAATGCTTGGAAGGTTGGACGACCTTAAATTAAACCCGGGCAATGTCGTAATGGTCTAGGAAGAGTAGATGATCTACTGTGATGCCAAGTAAATGTGTTACTGTGATACGAGGTTGCTACGTCTTAAGCGTGTGGATGGAACACGCTTTAATGATAGATTAGTCAGTGATTTGAAAAACTACCTTATTCATAATTCCTTTCTTGGATGGCGTCTTTGTTTACAAAGATGAGAAAGGAGGCAAAAGATATGTTTTGCAGAAAAGTTAAAGCGTTTTTCAAATCCGGTATTGAGAATGTTGTTGCATTTTGTAAGAAACATAAAAGTACAATTGCTAGATTGGCTGGTAAGTTTGTTATCTATGTATGCAAAACAGTTATCGAATATTTATTAGATAACTACTCTTAATACCAACTAATCTATTTTTTATTTACAGAAATGGAAGAGGATACAATGGGTGAAGCATTAAGATTGTTAAGAATATTTAATGGATATAAATCAGCAGAATTAGCAAAAAAACTGGAATTATCACAGAGCTATGTGTCAGAATTGGAAAATGGGAAAAAACAGCCTACGATGGAGGTTTTAGACAAATATGCGAAAGTGTTTGAAATGAAAAAATCAACATTAATGCTATTTGCGGAATCTTTAGAAGGTGAAGAAATAAAAAATGATAAAAAACAAAGAATTGCTCGTGCCGGAATGAAATTACTTAAAATATTGGAAAAGGTAGGGGAATTTGAAGATGAGTAAAACATACCCTATAGAATTTAGTCCATTGTATAGAATGAGAAACAGAAGAAAGTTGGCTAGAATACTAAAGCTGGATGAAAAATATTTTAAGCAAAATCATACATACAAATATAATCATTTTTCGGAACCAAAACCTAATGGTATTGGAACTCGAAATTTCATGGTCCCGGAAAAAGAATTAAAAAGTATTCAAAAAAGAATTTGTAAATTAATGAGTAGGATAAAAACACCTGAGTGGGTAATATCTGGAAAAAAGAAACATAGTTATATTTCAAATGCCCGAAATCATTGTAGAAATTATAATGTGAAAACAATGGATATTTCACAATTTTATGATTCGGCAAAAAGAAAATATGTATACAGTATGTTTAAAGAAAAGTTTTTAATGGCAGATGATATCGCTTGGATTATGACAGATCTAGTTATGTGTGGAGGAACGTTACCTACAGGAAGTCCAACGAGCCAACTTGTGGTATACTGGTCTTATAGTGATATGTTTGAAAATATATATGAAATTGCACGAAAATATAAATGTGAGTTTACGTTGTATGTGGATGATATGACTTTTTCATCGAATATTGGTATATCAAAACAGTTGAGAAAAGATGTTGAAGAACTTTTGAATAGTTATTGTTTACATGCAAAGGCAAAAAAAGATCATTACTATCAAAACAATGCATTTAAGAAAGTGACAGGAGTAGGAATAAAAAAAGGGAAATTGCTTGTTCCGAATCAAAAAAGATATGAGATTATTGAAATGTATAAAACCTGCTTGAAGAATAAGGATATAGTTGAGATTGAAAAGCTAAGAGGGTTGCTTATTTCTGCCAGACAAATAGAACCTGATATATTTCCGGAAATTTATAGATTTGTAGAAAAATATAAAGATGATTTAAACTTGTTGGCGAGAAATCGTTATTATCGCAACATGAGAAAAAGGGGAAAAGTTCAAAGGCGTGAAGACGTAGCTTTGGTTTAGAAATAAAATAGATAGGTGGAAGTTGATGTTAGAACAAATTGTGGAGAAAACTAATCAATATATTGAAGAAATGCCAAAAAAAGAGAGAAAAAAATACGGACAGTTCTTTACGAGCATTGAAACAGCTAGATATATGGCTGGATTATTTGTTATACCGGAGCAGACTACAGTAACGTTACTAGATGCTGGTGCGGGATCCGGAATTTTAACATGTGCCATGATCGAACGTTTAGATAAAATAGAAGATATTAAAGAGATTATTGTAACCTGTTATGAGAACGATGAGAATGTATTACCATTGTTGCAGGAAAATCTTCTTTATATGCAGAAATGTTCAAGTAAAAAAATAGATATAAAAATTATAACTGAGAATTATATAACCAGCCAGTATCTCGATTTTAATCATATGTTAGGTGGAAATTGGAATCCGGAAAAATATGACATAGTGATTGGAAATCCCCCGTATATGAAAATATCAAAGGATGCTCCGGAAGCGACAGCAATGCCGTCAGTTTGTTATGGAGCGCCTAATATGTATTTCATTTTTGCGTCAATGGGATTATTTAACCTAAAAGATGCTGGGGAAATGGTTTATATAATTCCAAGGTCATGGACATCAGGAGCTTATTTTAAGAGATTCAGAGAATATTTTTTGTCAGAAGGAAAGATCATTCATATACATTTGTTTGGTAGCAGAAATAAAGTATTTGATAAAGAAAATGTTTTACAGGAAACTATTATAGTAAAAGTTAAAAAGACAAAGGTGCAGCCAGATAATGTTACTATTACATCTACGCATACAAATAAGGATTTTGACCAGTGTACCACATTAGTAGTTCCATATAATCTTGTTGTTTCTGGAAAAGAATTATATGTATATTTGGTTACAAATGAAGAAGAAGTTTCAGTATTGAAGAAGTTGCATCAGTGGGATAAAACGCTTCCGGATATAGGATTAAAAATGAAAACAGGATTGACTGTTGATTTCAGAAATCGAGATATTTTACGAGACGATGTAGAAGAGGGGGCGATACCTTTATTTTATTCACAACATATAAAAGATGGTGTAGTCCAGTTTCCTATTAAAAAGGAGCATGAATATGTTGTGACAGAGCAGAAGGGTTTAATGCAGGATAATCACAACTATCTGTTTGTAAAGAGATTCACAGCTAAGGAAGAACCGAGAAGATTGCAGTGTGGTGTATATTTGTCGAAAAAATTCCCACAGTATTCAAAGATAAGTACACAAAATAAGATTAATTTTATTGATGGGCTACTTACAAATATGTCTGAGTGCCTGGTGTATGGTTTGTATGTGCTGTTTAATTCAACAATTTATGATGAATATTACCGGATTTTGAATGGTTCAACGCAGGTTAATTCAACTGAAATTAATGCAATGCCGGTTCCTGATATTAATATTATTCAGGAAATGGGAAGAAAAATAATGAAAAGCAAAGATATGTCAGAAAAGAATTGTAATATAATATTGGAGGGGTACTGTGGATAAGATTGAAGAAGCACGCGAAATATTGAAATTTGTAGGAATGCCAAAAGCACAGCAGGCAGATATATGTTGTTATGTTTTATTAGCGATGGCTGGGATAAAACCGGATGTGTCATGGAGAAATGCAACAAATGATTGGATTAGGATTCATGATATTATTCAGTTTGCCAATCTTAATTACGAAACTAGTTATGCAGAGAATAGTAGAGAAGCAATTAGAAAACAGGCTTTGCATAGATTTAGAACAGCTGCATTAGTAGAAGATAATGGAAAAGCGACGAATAGTCCGAATTATCGTTATCGATTGACGGACGAAACACTGGAACTATTAAAACACTATCAGAGTGTTGGTTGGACTGAAATATCTTCTAGATACATGATGTACCATGAAAGATTAGTTGACATTTATGCGTCGAAAAAGGAAATGAAAATGATGCCTGTGAAAATAAATGGGGATGATTTTAAGTTTTCCCCGGGGAAACATAACGAATTACAGAAAGCAATTATAGAAGAGTTTGCACCGAGATTCGCTGAGAATGCAGAGTGTCTATATGTGGGAGATACGATAGAGAAAGATTTAGTGAAAAATATAGATAAACTGAAGGAACTGGGCTTTGAGATTACACTGCATGATAAAATGCCGGATGTTGTGTTGTATAGGGAAGATAAGAATTGGATTTACTTTATTGAATCGGTTACTTCAGTAGGTCCAATGGATCCCAAACGTATTCTGGAAATTACAGAAATGACAAAAGATGTAACCGCTGGGAAAATATTTGTTACGGCATTTCTGGATTTTAAAACGTATAAAAAGTTTTCGGAAGAGTTGGCATGGGATACAGAAGTATGGATAGCTGAATTGCCAGAACATATGATACATTTGAATGGTGACAAATTCATGGGACCGAGATAAGAAAAAATAGTTGGCAAGGGTTGAAATGTGATAAAGGAGAAAATGTATGAAAAAATCAGAATACAATAACATAGAAAAATCATGTAACAGAAATAAATTTATCATGTTTGTCCAAACGTTGGAGGAAGTTTTATTTTACTATTCTTTTGAGTCTTACAAATTACCAGCATTAAATTCTCATTATTTATGTTATGATTTGTTACGAACAAAACAGAACATTGAACAAAAAGCAATAACGGAAGGAAATTTTATTCCATTAAGTGAAGAATTTGAAAATGCCATTAAACATGACATGATTTTAGCAAAATTTTTGCCAACTAAAGAAATGCTATTGGGTAAAAGAGATAAATTAAAAAATTATGTAGATTATACAAAGTTTGACTATAAAGCAAAAATTAATAAATATACAGAGGCAGCTGAATATATAAGTGAGATTAGTGATAATGTATATCTGCATACAATATATGATGTTTTGATTGAAAATATATTTTCTGATAATATAAATTTCGAAGTTTTACAAAAAATATATATGGCTACTAGAATATTGGCAACTGAGCTTGTTAATGGTGGATATAGTCCGGAATACATAAGTCATGAACTGAAACATACCTTTTTAGATAAAAGAAAAACAATTGCGGGAAGTGAACAGGAACTTATAGACTTTTTCAATAAATTTTTGTTCGAAAAAAAGTCATATCAGGTGATTTTTGGAATAAATGCAGAAACCTCTAGAATTTTAAAACAAACAAAAAATATTACAGTCAAAAAGCCATCAAAAGAATTGAAAAAAGATTTAGGATTAAAACATAATGGAGATATGGTAGCCGAGTTACTTGTAGAAGATATAGATAGTTACATGGCTGTTGAAAGAGCATATAATTATATTAATACTGTGGTTGGCCTACACAGAATCAGTCAACATCATCGACCAATATATATTAAAGGAACAGCACAAATTAGTCAGGTTGATGATGAACTAAATGTACTTTCGAGTAGTGTTATTAAGAACGAAAAGAATGTATTGTTAAGGGCTAATAATGAGTCGCAAATACAATCGTATTTTTTTGATGATCAGCTGTTGAATAATGTTAATCCGCCAGAATCTTTTTTTAGGGCTGTAAGTTTACATAATAGTGCGTTGGATAGTAAAGAAGCAACCAATCAATTGTTAGATTTGTGGACTGCGGTGGAAACTTTAGTTGGATTCAGAACAGGTGATGAAGATAAAATAAATGTTGTTTGCAATATTTTGACAAGTATTTTAAATAGATCATATATGTATAACCAAATGGAACAACTAAGTAAGGATATATTAACCGTATTGGGGAAACGAGGACAAGTGCTTTTTGATAAAATAGAAGAAGATGAACAAAATCCTATGAAATTAGCACTGATATTGGGAGTTAAAGCGCAAGAGGAGAATTATAATGAATTAAAGGATATGTTAGAGGAATATCCAATTTTACAATATCGTATGGAATTATTTTCAAAACATATATTTTGCAATTCAAAAACAGTTTTTGAAGAATTAATGAGACATAAAGAAAAACTAAAATGGCAAATTATGAGGATATATCGTAATAGAAACATGATTGTTCATAATGGAGAGCATATGCCTTATTTGGAAATTGTTTTGGGAAACTTACATTATTATGTAGATGCTATGTTTGATGTTTTGATTGAATATTATCATATGGGAATTGCTAATAACAGGATTATATTTTATGATATTGAAAAAGAAGAAATATTGTATTGGAAAAATTTAGGCTTAGATGAAAAAGGAAAAAAGGTTGAAGAAAAAGAGATAACACAAGAAAATTATAAAAAGCTATTGTTTAATGAATATGAAGGAAATTCGGTAAAGAATGTTGTAAAACAAGCAATAAGCGAGATAAAAAATAAAAAAATTGAAAAAGAAGAATGATAACACCATGATAACAAAATCTCCCAAAACCACATGGACAAAACAGAAAATCCGGATTTTCCACCACAAATCACACGAAAAATCACCATTTACACACCGCAATACACCGGTCTGATATCGTGAAGGTGGACGTACTGTTGGATCAGGACGTGTTGCTACAATCATCGAGTAATATACGCGAAAGCAATGAATAAAGCGCCAATCAAGGCGATAAAAAAAGAGACTGCAAGCTTGCTTGCAAGTCTCTTTTTTTATCGCTTTGGAAGTGGGCATTTTACGAATGCCCGCGAGCGAACGACGGAGTCGTGAGGTTGGCGCGGAAGTGTTCTTGCAGTTTCAATACCATCGCTTTATAATAGACTAAAATAAGAACCAAATGAGACGGTGAGTTTATAATGAAAACCTTAGAACGAGAAATTAAATATTTGGAAGAACATGGCCGCTTTCGTGATACCAGAAAATACACTCAACATGGTACATGTAGTGTGTATGATCATTGCGTAAAAGTTGCTGAAATGAGCATGAAAATTAACCATGTGTTGAAACTACATGCGAATCAGAAAAAATTGATTCGTGGAGCTTTGTTACATGATTATTTTCTATACGATTGGCATGAGCCGAAAAATGGACATTCACCACATGGGTTTACGCACCCGGTTACGGCTCTTAAGAATGCGGTTCGGGATTATCAGTTGACAGACGTGGAACAGAATATTATCGCACGACATATGTTCCCATTGACAATCATTCCGCCTAAGTGTCGAGAGGCATGGATCGTATGTATGGCAGATAAGATCTGTGCATTACAAGAGACAACATCACCGTTAGGTAAAAAGTTTTTAAGAATAAAGAAGAAGTAAGAAGACCCAAGAAGAAGTAAGAAAAACAGAGAAGTTATAAAGAGGAAAATAATATGCAAAATAGTATGCAGAATCCAGAGATCGTGATTATTGGTGCTGCTATTATAGATGTTCTTGCGAGACCAGTCAGCGCATCCGTATTTCAAACAGGTTCATATCCGGTGGATGATATTTATATGACTACAGGAGCAGACGCATTAAATGAAGCAACGATTTTGGCGAAAAAAGGACGTAGGGTACAGTTAGAGACCGTGATCGGAAAGGATGATGCGGGAAATTTTATCCTAAATCACTGTGAGAAGACCGGAATCATTGTGCGAAAAGAGTGCATCAGAGAAGCGGAAAAGACAGGGATGAATATTGTTCTGATTGAAGAAGATGGTGCGAGAAGTTTCTTTACAAATCCGCATGGAACACTGAGAAGTTTACAGATGGAGCATATTCAGATGCCATTCCCCAAGAGTGCGAAAGTTCTCTGTTTCGCCAGCATCTTTGTGTTTCCGAAGTTAGGACCGGAGAAACTGCGTGACATATTTCAGAGTGCAAAAGCACAGGGGATGATAGTCTGTGCAGATATGACGAAACGAAAGAATGGGGAAACTCTGGAGGATATGAAAGAAGCTTTTTCGTATATTGATTATTTGTTTCCGAATGCGGAAGAGGCGATGCTCTTGACGGGTGCAGATACGGCAGAGAAGGCGGCAGAACTTATAAAGTCCTCAGGCGTGGGAAATGTTATTATAAAATGTGGAAATCGTGGCTGCTATGTCCAGACAGATGTGGAAAAGTACTGGATTGCTGCCGAGAAAGATGTAGAATGCATAGATACGACGGGGGCGGGAGATAGCTTTGCGGCGGGATTCTTGGAGGCGCTATTAGAAGGAAAAAACGTGAGAGAATGTGCGAAAAATGGGAACCAATATGGTGCCAGGGCGGTGCAATATGTCGGTGCGACCGAATGGTTAAAGCATGAAAAACACGAAACAGCATGAAAACAGCTCGGAAAATAAGGATATCTGTTGCAGAATAGACATAGAAATGCTAAAATAATTAATGTATGTAATTTGAGAAACTATCTCATTGCATACGAAACAAAGGGATTATAATAATTATTAGAGAGGAAAAGAGACAAATGAGTCGAAGAGATGAGGAATACAGGAAGAATCAGCGACGCAAGAAACAGACATCAGGCTCTCACACATCTGGGAAGAAAAAGTCTTCCAATGTAAAGGGACAGGCAGGACATAGAAATAATGCGACAGGAAGATCACAGGGCAAGCATAGAGGAAGAAGACCTGTAAGAAAGAATCGCATCAGCAGAAGCATTGGATTAGTACTTTCAATTATTCAGTTATTGGCAAGTATCGTATTTATGGTAGAGATGAAGATCTTAAATATGTTGCCGATGAAATATTATCTATTGTTAGGTGCGGTATTATTCTTGCTTTTTGCAATCGTATTAGTTACGCAATATTATTCCAAGAAAAAAGGAATTGCGGGAAAAGTAATCAGCGTCATTATGACAATCGTAATGATCGTTGGAAGCTATTACTGTGCACGTACAAGCAGTGCTCTGGATAAAGTGACAGGTGGCGATTACAAGCTTGATAAAGTGGTTGTTGCAGTTATGGCTGATGACAAAGCTGAAGAGATAAAGGATGCCAAAGAGTATACATTTGGCGTGCAGTATAAGATGAATGGCAGTCAGATTGAAGAGACAATGACTGCTGTAAATGAAGAGCTTGGCACGGAAGTTAAGACGGTAGAGTATGACAGCCTTGCTGAACAGGCACAGGCACTTCATGATGGAAAAGTAGATGCCATCGTTTATAACGAAGGATACACAGGTATTCTGGAAGAAGCATTTGAAAATTATTCACAGAATACAAAAGTTATCTATAGTCACAGCATTAAGAGTAAGGTAGAGAATAAGAGCAAAGACGTAGAAGTAGATAAATGTTTCAGCGTATATATCAGTGGTATTGATGTGTATGGTGCAATCGAGACGAACAGTCGAAGCGATGTGAACATTATCGCAGAGGTAAATCCGACGACACACCAGATTCTTCTGGTCACAACTCCTAGAGACTATTATGTAGAGATCCCTGGAATCTCAGGTGGACAGAAGGATAAATTAACACATGCAGGAATCTACGGTGTTGATGCATCTATGGCTACATTAGAGCAGCTTTATGATACAGAACTTGATTTCTACGCAAGAGTCAACTTCACATCATTGATTGATATCGTTGATGCACTTGGCGGTGTAGATGTTGAGTCAGAACAGGCATTTACCACAAGTGAAGATTCTGGTCTGGTTATGAATGTTGTACAGGGTACGAACCATTTTAATGGTAAGCAGGCACTGGCATTTTCTAGAGAACGTCAGAACGTTGATGGTGGAGACAATCAGCGTGGTAAGAATCAGCAGGCGGTTATCACAGCGATGATTAAGAAGATGGTATCGCCGGCAATTCTGACAGGAGCTAACGAGATCATTTCGAGTGTCAGCGGTAATGTAGATACGAACATGTCTACAGATCAGATTCAGGATTTGATCAAGACACAGCTTGCGGAGGCACCTGCATGGAATATCAAATCTATGGCAGCAGAAGGAACCGGAGATGATCAGATGTGCTATTCATATTCTGGCTCAACATTGTACGTTATGCAGCCAAATCAGGATTCTGTCAATGCAATTAAGACAGCGATTGATGACCTCGAAGCAGGAAAGACGTTAGAGGGAACCGTCAGCACACAATAGAAAAAGGAAATGAAAGACAGCGGAAAGTTTTGCATGCGGGCAGAGCTTTCCGCGTTTGAGGAATTAGAAGATGAAGAAATGGATACAGAAATGGGATTTGTCCATCATATATAAAGTGATGTTAGTTATATTAGACGTTATATTCATTAATGTCAGTTCTTTTCTGGCTTTGTGGGTACGTTTTAATATGCATATAAATGAAATCCCGTTAGAATATAGTGAATCGGTAAAAGATCTGGTTGTGGTAAATACCATTTTTACGGTAATTGTCTTTTTGGTATTCAAACTTTATACAAGCTTGTGGAGATTTGCCAGCATTAAAGAACTGGTTTATATTGTGGAATCTTGTGTGATCTGCATATTATTTAATATTCTTGCTTATTACTTGACTTATCGACCGATTTATCGCAGTTATTTTCTGATATATGCAACTTTCTTATTTTTGTTGACTTGCTTCAGCCGATTCTCCTATCGATTTTTACGAATGTTATATCATGCGAATATTCATGGTGGCCATATGCGCCATACAATGATCGTCGGTGCGGGAGAAGCATGCAATATTGTAATGAAAGAGTTAGAGTTAAGTGCTGAACTGGATGCCAAAATCTGTTGTATTATCGATGATAACCCGAGAAAACATGGAACTTATATACATGGAGTAAAAGTAGTAGGAGATCGAAATACAATCATTGAAAATGCGAATCGTTATGGGATTAATGAAATTATAATCGCAGTTCCAAGTGCACCAAAGAGTGAACAGCAGAAGATATTGCAGATCTGTCAGAAAGTACCGAATTGTGAGTTGAAATTACTTCCGGGTGTATATCAGTTAGTGAACGGAGAAGTGACGGTGTCTAAACTTCGCAGTGTAGAGATTGAAGATCTACTCGGAAGAGAGCCGGTTAAGATTACGACAGAGAAGATTGGACGTTATGTGTCAGATAAAGTTGTCATGGTAACCGGTGGCGGCGGAAGTATCGGAAGTGAGTTGTGTCGTCAGATAGCTGCCAACGGAGTCAGACAGCTGATTATTTTTGATATCTACGAAAATAATGCATATGATATACAACAGGAGTTAAAATCAAAATATCCGAACCTGGATCTGGTTGTGCTGATCGGCTCTGTTAGAAACGGACGAAAAGTTAATAGTGTATTCGCTAAATATCGTCCGGATATTGTCTACCATGCGGCGGCACATAAGCATGTACCACTGATGGAAGACAGCCCGAATGAGGCAATCAAGAATAATGTATTCGGAACCTATAAAGTGGCATTGGCCGCGGATCGTTTCGGAGCATCTAAATTTGTGCTGATCTCAACAGATAAGGCGGTAAATCCGACGAATATCATGGGAGCATCCAAGAGGATGTGCGAGATGATCATTCAGATGTTCAGCAAACATTCTAAGACAGAATACGTAGCAGTACGTTTTGGAAACGTACTTGGAAGTAACGGAAGTGTAATTCCGCTATTTAAAAAGCAAATTGAGGCAGGAGGACCTGTGACAGTTACACATCCGGACATCATCCGCTATTTTATGACCATACCGGAGGCGGTATCACTGGTATTGCAGGCGGGAGCAAGTGCAAAAGGTGGCGAGATATTCGTGTTGGATATGGGACAACCGGTGAAGATCGCTGACCTTGCGAAGAATCTGATCCAACTTTCCGGCTATACGGTAGGAAAAGATATTGAGATTAAATACACTGGATTAAGACCGGGAGAAAAATTATACGAAGAATTATTAATGAATGAAGAAGGTCTGCAGGCGACAGAGAATGAGCTGATCCATATTGGCAGACCAATAGAATTTGACGAAGACGAATTTGTAAAAGATTTGGAAAATCTGTATCAGGAGGCATATGCGGAAACTGACAAAATGAAATATATTGTGCATAAGATCGTACCGACCTATCATTTGAGGGAAGCGGATATCGAGCGTGATAAGAAAATTTTGGAAAGTTTGCATGATGAATTTCCTGATCACAGATCAGAGTTGCCGAGTGCATTTCTTGAAATCGGCATTGCAGACAAAGAAAGGAGTACTCCATGAAGATTTCATTTTCACCACCGGATATAACAGAAGAGGAAATAGCAGAAGTTGTAGATGCGCT
>ERZ773103.3679-NODE-3679-length-12225-cov-3.393919_pt1 | contig 12225 bp, 10 predicted proteins | sample MGYA00511118_ERZ773103 | MGnify/ENA primary metagenome ERZ773103 (study PRJEB29015, sample SAMEA2737821) | human gut metagenome | biome: human gut; feature: human-associated habitat; material: faeces | place: China | collected 2012 ... | reverse complement strand
GGCTGCACTTTATTATCATTATGGAATTGATAAATATCTGTTAGACAAGAAATTGTTTGGTATCTATAAGCACAAAGTATTGAATCGTAAGATACCGTTGGTACGTGGATTTGATGATGTATTCCTGGCACCACATTCCCGTCACACAGATGTAGCAATCGAGAAGATCCGTGCAGATAAACGGCTGACGATCCTGGCAGAATCAGAGGAAGCAGGAGCATTCCTTACGATCGCTAAAGAAGGACGTCAGATATTCGTAATGGGGCATCCGGAATATGACCGCATGACGCTGGATACAGAGTATAAGAGAGACTTGTCAAAAGGATTGGAGATTGATATACCGAAGAACTATTACGAAAATGACGATCCAGAGAACAAGCCGTTGCTTACCTGGAGATCAACATCGAATAACTTATATACGAACTGGTTAAACTACTATGTATATCAGGTAACACCTTATGATCTTGACGGGGCACCGGATTTTAATTAGATTTAGGCGGTTTTTGTATCAATAATTTAAAATTGTAAAAAATGGGGTAGAAGAGAATGGAATCTCAACTACCCCATAAATTTATTTAGGGGAAGATAGAATTTGAAATTTTATTTTAGAAGAGGGAGTTACTGATATTGACAAACTATTAATCAAGATATACACTATCAATTGATAGCGGATATCTTGGAGGTGATTGGAATATTCCTTAGTTATCAATCGAAAAAAAGGGAAGTAATAGATTTTTTGGATAAGTTGCATAAACTACTTGAGAGTGACGACTTCGATATAAATACCGATTTGAATCTTATACGGAAGAAGAAACAAGGAGTCGATCAAAAGTTTTCAACACCATATACATTGTTAGATCTTGAGTATGATGTAGAAGATGTTGTTGACCGATTAAAAGAATTAAAAGTAGAAGAGTACTCAGAAACAAAAATTGATACAGATGATATAAATCCACCGGTATTACTTGTGTTTGGAAAGAGCATAAATGACAAATTGATTTATGTGAAGTTAAAGATTAGAAATCAGCAGAAACAAGTGATATGTGTGTCATTTCATTATGCAAAGGATAAAATGGAATTTCCTTATGCATAATGGAATAATGGAGGTATGACAATGGAGAATAATACATTAATTAGAAAAATTCAGATGTTTTGTCCATTATGTGACAAGATGCATGAAATTGAAGAGCGAAAAAGGAACGCAACGATTATATTAAAAGGTGAGGAAGTAACTTACGAAGAGAGATTTTATTTTTGCACCAATGCTAATGAGGATGAGAACGAATTTGAGACGGGAGCAATGACAAATGAAAATCTTCTTAACGCAAGAAATTCATACCGAATAAAGATGGGACTTCTTACATCTGATGAAATTGTTGCAATTAGAGAAAACTATGGTTTGTCTCAGGTTGATCTTGCAAAACTTCTGGGATGGGGAGAGGCAACTATTTCGCGCTATGAGAGCAAAGCAATTCAAGATGAAGCATATGATACGATGCTTCGGCTGATTAAAGATAATCCTTTACAAGCATTGGAATTCTTAAAGAAGAATGCAGATAAATTCACAATGAAGAAACGCTTAGAAATTAGATCAGAAATTGTTGAAAAATTGGATTCTTATGGAAAGGAGTACCTTACAAGGCAAACATTTGAAGGGGAATATGCAAACTTTGAGGAACCATCTGATTCAAATGGATTTGCATTGCTAAATATTGATAAAATTGAAACAATGATTTCTTATTTTGCTGAGAAAGTTAGTAATTTATTTAAGGTTAAATTAATGAAAATGCTTTGGTATTCGGACGTTTTGTCGTTTATTGAAAACGGATGTTCAATGACTGGTATGGTATATAGGCATGAACCTATGGGAGCACTTCCGATTGGACATTTTAGCTTGATGAATTTAGAAAACTTAAATGTTCAAGAGGAAATGAGTTTCAATTATGATACAATGCTTCATGTATATCCAACCGCTAATATGGATTATTCTATATTATCGGATGGAGAAAAAGCCATATTGAATAAAGTAATCACAAAGTTTAAAGACTATAAGGCAAAAGACATTGTGAATTATATGCATGATGAAAAAGCATATAGCGAGACAAAACCAGGAGAAATAATTCCTTTTAGCTTGGCAAAAGAAATAAGAGCATTTTAATATGATAATAACATGTAAAGTAACTATATAAATAAAAAGAAGTTTAGGACATCAGTTGGATATAATTGATGTCTTTTTTATAGAGAAGCAGCAAAAATCATTAGAACCTAGTTATGAAAAACTGTTAGAGTTATGTTATACTATCAACAGGTATAGTAATAGAAATTAATCGGTTAAAGGCTGAGGTGACATATGGAAAGAATAAAACTTATCGTAGTCGGTCCAAGAGGGAAGATGGGCAGATTGATCACGCAGGTAGCTGCATCGCGAGAGGACATGCAGTTGATTGCGGGAGTCGGGCCAGTGGGACGTGACTATATCGGAAAAGATTTAGGAACTGTGGCAATGGTAGGAGAAGAGCTTGGAGCTTTGGTAGTGGATGACCTTTCGAAGGTGATTGATAAGTGTGACGTGATCATTGATTTTTCCACGAAAGAGATGGCGATGGAAGTTCTAAAGATTGCAGTTGCTCATAAAAAAGCATTGGTATGTGGCACAACCGGTTTTTTAGAAGAAGAGATGAAAGAATTTCAGGATGCCGCCGCTGTAATCCCGATGTTGTATGCGGCGAATACTTCAAAACTTGTAAATGTAATGAACAGGCTTTTGGAGGTTGCGACCACGATTTTAAGGGAAGATATTGAAAAGCATGCTGTGGATATAGAACTTCTGGAGATGCATGACCAGTGGAAAAAGGATGCACCGAGTGGTACTTCAAAAGAGATGGGAGAGATTATATCCCATGTGCTTGGAAAAGAATTGCAGGATCTGGCAGTTTACGGTCGAGAAGGTAATGCACCGAGAACTCCGGATACGATAGGATACCATTCACTTCGGGCAGGAAATATCCCAAGCAGTCATACCGTGTATTTTGGAGGTATGGGAGAACGATTAGAGATCACGCATCATTCCTATAATTGGGAATGTTTCGCCAGAGGTGCGTGCGACTGTGCGGCGTATCTGGCAGATAAGGAACCTGGATTTTACTCGATTAAAGATGTATTGAATATGTAATGAGGATAAAGTATGAGAAAAAGAATTTTAGCATTAATATTAGTAATGTCGCTGGCAGTGACACCGATGATTCCAGTACATGCGGAAGAAAAAATTACGGATGAACAGACACAGCAGTCCGTTTTATCTGAGAATGAATCACAGGTGAATGAGCAACAGGAAAAGGAAGAATCTGTAGAGGAGGTTCCTGTAGAAAGTGCGTCAGTAGAAGAAAATGAGGAATCAACAGCTCAAGAAGAAAGAAAACCAGAAGTTGATCTGTCGAAGATTGTGGTTGGTGACTATATTGAGACCGACTTAGATTACAATACGCCAGTTTATCAGCCGAAAAGTTCAAGGGCGAGAGCCGCGGCAAATATCCCGGCATCTTACCAATCGGACACTTCATTATATCCGGATGTGAGAGATCAGACACCATATGGAACTTGTTGGGCTTTTTCTGCCCTGGGTCTTGCAGAATTTGATATGATAACTGCTAAAAAGAAAGATGCATCTGTCAATCTGAGTGAATTGCAGTTGGCATATTTTACCTATAATTTTGTCAAAGATCCGTTGGGAGGAACGGAAGGAGATTTGGCTAAATATTATAATAAAAATTCAAATACTTCTTATTTGAACTATGGAGGAAATTATTCCATGGCTGCCAGACGACTGGCACAGTGGATTGGTGCGGTCGATGAGTCTACAGTTCCGTATAGTCAGGCAGCTGATACGATTACGCAGGGGCTGAATGATCAGTATGCATATAATGCAGATGTGGCACATCTGGAAAACGCATATAGCATTAATATAAAAGAAAATGCCGATGGCGTAAAAAAGGCAATTATGGACCACGGTGCGGTTGGTATTATATACATGCATGATTATAATGATATGCTTTGGAATGCTGGAAAACAATGCTGGACATATTATGATACGAATACAAGCGGTGGAGGCCATGCAGTGATGATTGTTGGGTGGGATGATACTTTTTCCAGAGATAATTTTGTGGGAAATGATAAACCGTCCAGAGATGGCGCATGGTTAGTCAGAAATAGCTGGGGAATTACGCAGAGCTATTTCTGGATGTCTTATGATACGGTCTCTATGGCACCGGCTGCCTGGGTATATGAATTTGGAGTCGCTGATAACTATGATAACAATTATCAGCTTGATGGTGGCCTTGAGGCATATACCTGCCCGAATTATACTACGATGGCAAATGTCTTTACAGCACAGGAAAAATCAGGGGTTTCTTCTGAGACATTAAAGGCTGTCTCCTTATCGATGATGCGAGTAGCTGATGTGGGATATAAGATAGAAGTATATACAGATCTGAAGGATCCGAAGAATCCAACGAGCGGAACAAAACAGGAGAAGGCAACAACAACCGGAAGAACGGGATACGCAGGCATGTATACAATTCCTCTGAATGCAGAAGTGGAGATCAAACCGGGAAGTACATTTTCCATAGTAGTATCGGTAGATAAAGCGGCGATAGACCGGGAACAGGCGACGAGTATTGAGGATAGTACAAATAATATTATCATCTGGAAATGTGCGGTGAGTGCGGACAACGGAAGAAGTTTGTATTATAATGCTCAAAATGATAAATTTTACACGGAAGGTTGGGGAAATTACTGTATTAAGGCGTTTACTACCAATAATCAGAAAGAAACACCAGAACCAGAGCCGACACCGACGCCAGAACCAAAACCAACGCCGACACCAGAACCAAAACCAACGCCGACGCCAGAACCAACGCCGACGCCAGAGCCTGCACCTGAGCCGTCCGATGAAAATATGGTTATAGAATATCGGACCCATGTTCAGACATATGGTTGGCAATCATGGAAGAAAAATGGTGAAATGTCAGGAACCAGTGGTCAATCTAAGAGAATGGAAGCACTTCAGATTGATATTAAGAACAAGCCATATAGTGGAGATATCAAGTATACATCCCATGTACAGACGTATGGCTGGCAAGATGATGTGGAGAATCCGGATACCTGGAAGAAAAATGGCGAATTATCAGGAACCAGCGGTCAGTCTAAACGGTTAGAGGCAATCAGGTTGAAGCTTACTGGTGAGATGGCGAAGCATTATGATATCTATTACCGCGTACATGCTCAGAGTTATGGATGGCTGGGCTGGGCGAAAAATGGTGAAGCGGCAGGAACATCAGGCTATGCAAAGCGTCTGGAAGCACTTCAGATTGTATTGGTAAAGAAAGGAAAGGCGGCACCAAAAGCTACTTATAAAGGAATTGCATCTGCCAGATCCAATGCGATGTATGCGAAACCGATTTCTGTTAATTATCAGTCGCATGTACAGAAAATCGGCTGGCAGTCTACGGTCAGTGATGGAAATGTATCAGGAACCAGCGGACGAAGCCTTAGATTAGAAGGAATTAAGATTTCGTTGAAAGATAAGCCTTGCTCCGGAGATATCAGATATGTTACGCATGTGCAGACATATGGCTGGCAAGGTGATTTAAATGATATAAATACCTGGAAGAAAAATGGAGAAATGTCAGGAACCAGTGGGCAGGCAAAACGCCTGGAGGCAATCTGTATAAATCTGACTGGTGAGTTAGCAAAGCAATATGATATCTATTATCGTGTGCATGCACAAAGGTATGGTTGGCTTAGTTGGGCGAAAAATGGAGAGCAATCAGGAACGGCCGGATATGGATATCGCCTGGAGGCACTTCAGATTGTATTGGTGAAAAAGGGAAGTACAGCACCTGGGAATAGCTATCAGGGTATAACGTCTAGAAGTTCCAACCGTTATATTGAAAAAAAGAAATAGTACAAGGAGAACAACGATGTCAGTAAAATTAGAAAATGAGCGATTACTTGTGGAGATTGCGGAGCTTGGAGCTGAGGTTACAAGAATTTATGATAAGAAAAAGAACCAAGAACTGTTGTGGGATGGGAACCCGAAGTTTTGGAAGAGACATTCACCGATATTGTTCCCGAACGTGGGGAAGACTTATCAGAATAAGGTGTTGATCTCTGGTAAAGAATATCCGGCAACGTCTCATGGATTTGCAAGAGACAATGTGTTTGCGTGTGAGGAGAAGACGGAAGATCATGCAACATTTTTACTTACGTCTTCTGAAGAGACGAAAAAAGTATATCCTTTTGATTTTGAACTCTATGTTTCTTATAAACTAAGTGGCAAGGAACTTACGAGTACATGGGTAGTTAAAAACTGCGGGCAGGAGACGATGTGCTTTACGATCGGCGGACATCCGGCTTTCCGATTGGTGGATGGTTCTAATAAAAAAGAAGATTATAAATTGAAATTTCCGGGAAAGAAGGAGATTATTTCTTCGTTTTTGGATCTTACGACAGGGACGACCGTACCTAGAAAGCATTATGCAGTAAAATTACAGGATGAGATGTGTGTACTCAGAGAAGAATTATTTGAAAATGATACATTGATCCTGGATGATTATCAGGTTGAGGAAGTATGGTTGTGTCATAAGGATGGGACTCCGTATGTGGGGGTTAGATGTAAAGGATTCCCGAACTTCGGTATCTGGTCTGTAAAAGATTCTGGATTTGTGTGTCTCGAGCCTTGGATGGGACGCTGCGATGAGAGTGGATTCTCTTCGGAGGTATCGGAGAAAAGATATGTGAACCTGGTAAAATCAGGTGAACAGTTTGAAAAAAATTATACGATTATTGTAGCATAAGGAGATGTAATTTTGAAAAGTAATAAATATGAGATTGATATGTGTAATGGCTCCATTATGGATAAACTGATATCATTCTCGCTTCCGTTAATGATATCAGGAATGTTACAGCTGAAAAAGACCCCTTCTTTAGGCTATATTCCTGCCGGATCTACCAATGATTTTGCCTCCAGTTTAAAAATTTCCAAAAATATGGAAAAAGCAGCCCGGGAGATCGTAAATGGTTTCCCGGTACCGGTGGATGCAGGTATGTTCTGTGGCGACCGCAGTTTTATTTATATTGCGGCATTTGGCGCATTTACGGAGGTATCTTACCAGACGCCCCAGGACCGGAAAAATCTGTTAGGGCATCAGGCGTATATGATCGAAAGCGTAAAGAGTCTGGCTTCCATCAAGCCTTATCACATGCGGGTAGAGTGGGACGATCATGTTTTAGAAGAGGATTTTGTATTCGGAATGGTGACTAATACAAGAAGCGTAGGCGGCTTTAAAGGGCTGGTAAATCAGTCCGTATCCTTAAATGACGGTGTTTTTGAGGTCCTGCTGATCCGGATGCCAAAGACTCCGTTAGATCTAAGCAACATTATTTCTTATATGTTCCTGGTGGAAGAGCCAAACGAATATGTCTATAAATTTAAGGCTTCCGCTATTCATTTTACGTCAGAAGAAAGCGTAGACTGGGTACTGGATGGGGAATACGGAGGCGCAAGGACAGAGGTTACAATTGAAAACCTGAGAGAGAGGATCCCTTTCCTTCTTCCATATAAAATGTAACAGTTCAGTCACTTTAAAAAAAGTTGTCGATTGATGTTGAAAAAAATAAAAAACTGGTATATAATGATAAGTTGTGAGAGTTTCCACATTTACCTTTAAATGAAAGGACGTTTATCATTGGAAAAGGACGATTTTTTAAAAAAGCTGGAAAAGCTGGTTGCGCATGCAAAATCCAAGCATAATACTGTGGATGCAGGCGAGATCAACGATTTTTTTGTCGGAGATAACCTTTCTCCGGAGCAGATGGATCAGATTTACAGTTACCTGGAGAACCGTAATATTGACGTAGTTCCCGTACTGGACGAAGCGATGTTGAATGCAGATCCCGCTCTGGATGACATTGGCCTGGATCTTGATCTGGACGATGACAGTTTCATGAAGGATGCAGAGGAAGAAGAAAGCTCTGAGGATGCAGAAGAATAAAATACAGGTCTGAATGACAGATTGAATCATAAAAACACCGGACGGACAGGGAAAACTGGCCATCCGGTGTTTTTTATGCATTTTGTGTTCTGAGCCATTCGGCCCAGACCGTATAATACTTTCCCATAATGTGGGCATTGTCTACAGAATATTTGGAATCAAGGTTTCCCTGGCCGTCGTCAAAAAGACTGTTTACATCTATATAGCCGCAGCCTTTTTCTACAGCCATCTGGTAAATAGCTTGATTTAAAGAATCAATTTTTCCGTTTCCATAGACCGGGTCGGAATCGGACTTCTTTTTTGTTACATGGAGATTAGCCTCCAGAATGATTCTGGCCTGGGGCTGAAGCTGGTGGATCCAGTCTACGATAGAGGCGTACTTCTTTGTTACGGAGGAAGGAGGGTATCCCAGTTCATTGATGCCCAGCATGAGGTAAATCCGCTCATAGCTGTGTTGGGAGAGAAGTTCTTCCAGTGTTTTTTTGCTTCCATCCTTTACGGTAAGATTGGTTGAGAGAAGGTTAAAGCTGCTCATGCCGGAATTGGCAAAAAACTCTGCTTCTTCCAGACCTCCGTATTCCTTTAAGCCTTCTGTCCGTGAGTCTCCGATAAAAAGGGAGGTGCTTAGGTCAACGGGAACAGAGGTGTCAGCAGGCGGCAAAGTCTCCGCCGGAGGCGCTTCTGTGGAGGACTCTGTGACAGGGGGAGCTTCAGGGGCAGACCCGTCAGTGGGCGGCTCCGCAGGGGAGGACTCTGGAGAGGGGAACTTTGCTGTAGGAGTTTCGGTGCTGCCTTTGGAGGCAGCACTTTCGGAAATGGAATCAGAGGATAGGGGGATGTTAGATGGCTGTTTATCCTCAGTTTCTGCCAGCCGCTCGATTTTATGTTCACCTGAAAATGTTTCTAGTTCCCATATCCGGGGAATAAGGGAACTTCCTTTTACGGCAATCAAACTTCCAATAAGCATCATAGTATACCAGTATTTTTTCATTTTATTCACACAATTTCTCTTTCTATCTGTTTCTTAGAACTTTCCTTAGAACCGGAAGTATAAAAACGGGTCATCCATTCCCATTTTAATACAGTAAACACAGAGCCAGAACAGAACTATAAGTATAACGGCAGTCAGAAAACTGCGGCGGTGCTGGCTGTAGATCCGCCTTGGCAGGTCGGTCATAAAAATCAGGCCTGCAAGAAGAGACAACCCATAGATGCGGCCGTATTTCAGATAGTCTCCCTCAAACCAGGTGTAGGTTCCGGGGGCTGTGAAAAACGGAAAGAGCCTCTGTAAATAAATAAGGATCTGTGGCGGCTGTGAAATGGCAAAGACCAGCCAGTTTAAAGGAATCACAAGAGCCATATACAGGTGCCCCGCGGTTGGAAAACGGTTTAAGATACGTCCCAGTCCCATTTTTTCAACAGAGATCAGAGCAAAAAGCAGAAGGCCCCAGAGAAGAAAATTCCAGTCAGCGCCATGCCAGAAACCAGTCAGAAGCCACACGGTGAGTAGATTGCGCACCATAATGACAAAGCCTTTTCGATTGCCACCAAGAGGAATATATACATAGTCGCGGAACCATTTTCCAAGGGTTATATGCCACCGACGCCAGAACTCCGTCATTGTCAGAGACTGGTAGGGATAGGTAAAGTTTCTGGGAATCTGAAATCCCAGGATCCAGCCGATTCCCTGGGCCATGAGGGAGTAGCCGTAAAAGTCAAAGTAAAGCTGAAGGCTGAATGCAATGATTCCCATCCAGGCAAGCGGCGTGGAGATGCTTTCGTATCCAATGGCTCCGACCTGGCTCCACAGCCTGCCGAGCTGATTGGCAAGCAGCACCTTAAGGCTTAAGCCAATAGTAAACTCTCTAAGACCGGTTTCCAGACGGTCCATGGAAAAACGGCGCCGGATCAGCTGAGAGCGGATTTCCTGATAACGGGTAATGGGGCCGGAGGTTACCTGGGTAAACATGGAAAACCAGGTACAGAAGCGAAGGAGGGAATGTTCACTGCGGATTTCCTTCCTATATACATCGGCCAGATAGGCGATGGCCTGAAAGGTGTAAAAGCTGATTCCAAGGGGGAGGGACAGGCGGATGACGGGAAACTGCAGACCTGTTTTTGTATATGACAGGAGCAGGTTTAAGTTTTCCGTTATAAATGTGCTGTATTTAAAAAGGATCAGCCAGAACAGGTTATAGAAGATCCCGGCATTCAGCCAGAAGCTGCGTTCTTTTGCATCCCGTTTTCTTCCAATAAGCTGTCCGATGAAAAAGTTTACAGGTATTGAAAGGAGAAACAGGACAAAATAAAGAGGGGAGTGTCTGGCTCCATAAAAATAGAAGATCAGGCTTCCGGCAAAAAGGCACTGATTCCGCCATTTCTCCGGACATATGAAATAAAGAATCAGAAATAAAGGAAGAAAACGAAATAAAAAGTCAAAGCTGGAAAATATCATTAGTAGTCCATCCTGTCTAAATCATATTTAAGTTTAGGATGCAAATGGCTTCTGCACCTCATATAATATAAATTAGACGAACGGAAGCATATAAAAGTTTCATAGAAACAGAAAAAATTTAAGAAAGTGGGAACACATGAAAAAAGCCGCAGGCTTCTGCGTCAGCATTTGCCATGCGGCTTTGAGCCGGGGATGGTCACTGTCTTACAGAGAACGGATTAGTCATCCCAGTGGTCATCATCATCGTCGAATCTGTCGTCATCCCAGCGGTCGTCATCATCAAATCGGTCGTCATCATCCCAGCTGTTATCGCGGTCGTCATCCCAACGGTCATCCCGCAGATCATCCCAGTCACGGTTGTTTTCGTAATCAGCCTTGATCACTTTACCGGTATAAGCGTTTACTTCCACATCATACTCAAACTTTCCGGCAGTGAATTCCAGCTCATATACGCCGTCGTCCAGTTCGCATTCCTGTTCTGTGAACACAGCATCCGCTTCTTTAATTTTCATAGCCTTTAAAGCGGCTTCCTTTGCCTGCTCAATGCCGATTATCTTTTTGGCAGTTCTGGGGGATGCTGATGCGGTAATCGTGCTGCCGATTACAGTTACAAGTGCCATTGCTGCAACAACTGCTGCCATCATAGATTTTTTCAGGTTCATCTTTCTCATTATAGTTTCCTCCTTGATCTATCACCTGTGCTTGGATTGTTTTTTCTTTACATAGACAGAATACGGAGTGCATTTGAAAAAAACGGGGTCGAAATGAAAAAAATATAATTTTTTTAAAAGTTTAATATGTCCCTGATATCAGGTCGATTTTAATCATTGCTGTCATCATCATCGTCGTCATCGTCATTATCATCGTCGTCATTATCGTCATTGTCCCCATTGCCATTATTGCTGTCATCATCTGCTGCGTCATCCCAGTCGTCCTCCTGATTATCGTCTGAGCCATGATTGGTGGTATCATCCCAATCCTCACCTTGCTGTTCATCTGAATCCTCATTCCAATTATCATTCGGGTGGGCTGTCGGGACAGTTTGATGTGCCGCCGGGGCAGTCTGCACAGCGGCAGGCACTGTTTCGGAAACGGGGGGAGCAGCAGGAAATGCGGTTTCGGCTTCACGCGCCGTACCAGATTCCGGACTCTCATCAGGTTTGGGATCAGCACTTATATGGATATCCGATCCAAGGCGACCGTCAAGCTCCCAGGTGAGATCTCTTTTCATCTCATCCACCCAGTCCTCATGAGCAGAGGAAACGCCTACATAGATCGTCCCGCCTGGAGCCAGATAGTCCATATCTATGGCCCGCTCGGCCAGATCTGCCGCAGCTTCTTCGACTTTCTTCCTTTTATAGTCATATCCCCGGATCAAGTCCTCTCCATCCCGGTTGATGCCGGATAATGAAAGCACATAATCCAGCCGGTTTACAGACAGCTCTACTTCCGGGTTGATGGACAGCCGTACTGTTCCGTAAGGGCTCATAATAAAATAGTGGCCTCCAGACAGCAGAAGGCAAAGGGCTGCGGCCGCGGGAAGAGCAGACTTTAACCAGCGGGAAAGGCGGCTGGTCCTTCGGACGGCAGGCTGTACTTCCACCGCTTCCTCAAATACTGTATCGTAAAAAGAATCAGACTGGCAGTCCGCTTCCGAAAAGGCGGCTCCGGGTTCTACGATTTCCATAATGGTATCTACCGTCTGTCCTACCTCATAAT
>ERZ773103.3670-NODE-3670-length-12245-cov-3.570221_pt1 | contig 12245 bp, 14 predicted proteins | sample MGYA00511118_ERZ773103 | MGnify/ENA primary metagenome ERZ773103 (study PRJEB29015, sample SAMEA2737821) | human gut metagenome | biome: human gut; feature: human-associated habitat; material: faeces | place: China | collected 2012 ... | reverse complement strand
GTGTGATCCACGCACGGCTGTGGAGGAATTTATGTTAACCAAGCGGCTCTATCATCAAAAGACAGGACTGGACGCGGATTCCGACGTCATTGCCTATCAGATTCGGCAGTCCTTCAAGCCCGGTGAGATCACCCCGGCAGAAGCCAATCGGCTGGGCTATGAGACCGCCATGCGATGGACGAAGGGCAAGCACGCCTTTGTGGTGGCAACCCACACGGACAAAGCCCACATCCACAATCACATCATCTATAACTCCACCACCCTGGACGGTCTCCACAAATACCGGGATTTCCTGCGGTCAGGGCTGGCCTTACAGCGGGTCAGCGATACGGTCTGCATCGAGGCGGGCTTGTCGGTTATCATGCCCCGTCCCCAACGTCTGCGGGAAAAGCAGACCTATAATCAGGACACATTCCGCAACGAAATTCGCCGGGCCATTGACGATGCCCTGCGCAAGGAGCCGCAGGATTTCGAGGCATTTCTGCGTCTGCTCCGAGAAGCTGGCTATGAGGTAAAGACCGGGAAATACACGGCTGCCAAAGGGAAAGGACAGCAGCGATTTATCCGCTTCCGCTCTTTGGGTGCAGGCTACTCGGACGAGGAGATTCGGGCTGTTATTGCCGGGGAGGCCGTCCATCGGCCCAAGCAGAAGAGCATTCAGGTGCATCAGGTGGTGCGCTTCTCCCTGATTTTTGATCTTCAGCAGAAGCTGGAGGAAAAAGGCCCGGCCTATGAGCGTTGGGCATCGGTGTTCAACCTCAAGCAGATGGCAAACGTGATGCTGTTTCTGAATGAGAATCACATTGACAGCGTTGAAGATCTGGTTGCTCAGGCCGAGGATTTGTACCAGCGGACAGATTCCCTCCAAGCGCAGCTTCGGCAGTGTGATGACCGGCTCAGTGAGATCAAGGCGCTGAAAACCAATATCATCAACTATTCCAAGACCAGAGACACCTATGTGGCCTATCGAAAGGCCGGGTACAGCAAGAAGTTCCTGGAGGCCCATCGCGAGGACATTCTGATTCACAAGGCTGCCAAGCAGGCGTTTGAGGGGCTGGAACACATTCCAAGGGGCAAGGAGCTGAACGCCGAATATGCCCAGATTCAGGCCCAGCGAAGCGAGCTGCGGTCAGAGCTGCAAGCCGCCCGAAAAAAGAGCCGGGAATATGAGCTGGCAAAGGAGAATATCCGGATGTTCTTTGAACAGGATACCCGCCGGGAAGAGGAACGGCGGAGAGGGCAGCAGAGATAAATCCAGCTCACTAAAAATAAAACGTACCCCTCATTTGCCGCCCTTGCAGGTGGTGAAATGAGGGGTGTGTTAAGTTATTTTGAAGAATGCGTAATCATCGTGTCAATGACCGCATAGATTTTCTCACGCTCGTTGGCTGGGAGCTTTGAAATTTTATCAGAGAATAGGGAGTTCTTGACCACATAGCCTGTATCGAGCACATCAACAAGTAGCATATCAGCAGAGATGCACAGGGCATTGGCAATGTGAATGAATGTTTCAAGAGAAGGAATCTTTTCGCCGCGTTCCACCATACCAATGTAATTCGCACTGAGACCGGTTTTCTCTGCCAAGTCCTCTTGGCGCATTTTCTTCTCTACACGGAACTGCCTGATACGCTTTCCAATGGAGTCAAGATTCATTACCACACCACCCATTAGTTGTTCTCTATGACTAATAGTATAGGTGGTTTCTATTCCAATATACACGAACTATATGGATGAAATAATAACTAATAGTGATGATTTTTGAAAGAAATTATGTTATAATCCCGTGGAACACCTCTATTGCAAACAAAGAAGGAGAGATGATCCCATGGACGTTAAAACCTGCGGTTTCCTATCTCACGTTCCCACCCGCTTCAAGTTTGGCTGGGATGAAGAAGATCCCCTGTGCCTGGGCCTGAAGCAGGTGCTCTTACAGCAAATCCAACTCTTGCGCCGGGCGGGTTGTACGAGCTTCTATGTCGTCCCCGATTCCGGAGCCGGTCTCTGGATCGGTGAAATTCTCAACCTCCTTCGCCATGATGATCCATCCCTACTCCTGCAATGTCTCCTGCCCCATGAGGAAATCGCCACCAAGTGGTCTCCGGAACTTCGTGACCGGTATTTCACATTGCTGGAGCAGTGTACCCATTTGAGCGCCGTGTCCCGTCCTGACGATAAGCGTGCCACACAAAAGGCGCTATCTCGCATGATCGACTGCTCCGATTTCGTCATAGCCATCTATGATCCTGCTTCCCGCCGAGGGGATACCGTAGATCAGGCTATGGATGATCTTCAATCGTCAGGGAAACCGTATCTCATGATCCACCCGGACACATTGGAATTGCAGCTCTGCCAAGTGAACCATTGATTACGCACACAGCCACCCGAGTCAGCCGTTATGGCCGGATTCAGGTGGCTGCTTATAATAATGTGGTGTGCCTTTTTCTGTTGACAGTGATACAAATCAATTTGACAAAACGGCAGTTGGCATAAGTATCTTCATAAAATATTCACAAACTAGGAACGGTTTTGGAACGCATCAGTTTCTTTGACGGAACGGCAGATCCGTATAATACATGGCAGCAAGCAGCAGAAAACTGCTTAAGATTTTAATTTTGGAGGCATTTGATTATGTACTTTGACGCTATCGCTAAAATCGTTTCTGAACGCACGGGCTGTGATGTTTCCGATGTTAAGCCGGAAAGCAAGTTCTCCGAGTTGGGCATTGACTCTCTTGACACGGTAGAGCTTCTTATGAATCTCGAGGACCAAATCGGCATCGAAATTGAATTGGATCAGAAAGTGGAGACCGTTGGCGACCTGGATAAGCTCATTCAGAGCAAGAAGGGTTAATACTTATGATTCAGACAGCAATTTGCGAAATGCTGGGTATTGAATATCCAGTATTTCAAGGCGGCATGGCTTGGATCGCGGATGGCAAACTGGCTGCTGCTGTATCCAACGGCGGCGGTCTTGGCATCATTGCAGCAGGAAATGCCCCCGGCAACTATGTCAGACAGCAGATTCAAGTTGCCAGGAGTATCACCAGCAAACCCATTGGCGTAAATATCATGCTGCTTAGCCCTTTTGCCGATGAAGTGGCTAGGGTTGTGATAGAAGAACATGTTGAGGTTGTAACGACAGGTGCCGGCAACCCCGCAAAATACATCAAAGACTGGCTCGCTGCCGGAATTAAGGTCATCCCCGTAGTGGCTTCTGTTGCTATGGCAAAACTTATGACCCGCCTCGGCGCTTCTGCTGTTATTGCAGAGGGGGGAGAAAGCGGCGGTCACGTGGGCGAGCTTACCACAATGGTGCTTGTTCCGCAGATTTGTGATGCAACGACTTTGCCGGTTATTGCTGCCGGCGGTATCGCAGACGGCCGGGGTGTTGCCGCAGCGTTCATGCTTGGCGCGCAGGGCGTACAGATGGGAACTCGTTTTCTCAGTGCCTATGAATGCACGATTCATCCTACATATAAGGAAAAAATTCTGAAAGCCACAGATCTTTGTACGATGGTGACCGGTAAGCGTTTGGGTCACCCGGTTCGCAGTCTCCGCACGCAGTTTGCCAGAGCATATTCCAAGGCGGAATATGGCGGTATGCCGGACGAAGAACTGGAAGGGCTGGCAGTAGGAGCATTAAGACTTGCCGTGCAGGAGGGTGACAATGAAAAGGGTTGCTTCCTCTCCGGTCAGATCGCCGCTATAGTAAAAAAGGAACAGCCAGCGGCTGAAATTGTGAAGGATGTTATGGAGGCAGCTGAGCCGATCCTTCTGAGGGCATCGCAATGGGTAAAATAGCATTTGTCTTTTCCGGGCAGGGCGACCAGTTCCCCGGTATGGGAAAAGAGATGTACGAAACATATCCGGCAGCCAAAAAGATCTACGATCAATGTGACAAAATCCGTCCTGGTACGTCCGCTCAGTGCTTTCTTGGCACAGAAGAAGAATTAAAGGAAACCAGGAACACACAGCCCTGCCTTTTTGCAATGGAACTGGCGGCGGCAAGCGTTCTAATCGAAAAAGGAATTGCTCCCGATGCAGTTGCCGGATTTTCACTGGGTGAAGTCGTTGCCGCAACGGTCTGTGGGGCGTTTGACAATGAGACGGGATTCCGCCTTGTCTGCAAACGCGGAGAACTGATGCAGCGAGAGGCTGAACAGTTCGATACATCAATGGCGGCAGTGGTAAAGCTGACATCCGAGCAGCTGCAGAAGGTATGCGACCAATACTCCGACGTTTATCCCGTAAACTTCAATTGCCCCGGACAGATTACGGTGTCCGGACTTTCTTCGCAGATGGCAGACTTTTTTGCAGACGTAAAAGCGGCAGGCGGAAGAGCCATCCCACTGAAGGTAAAAGGAGCATTCCATTCTCCTTTTATGAAAGCCGCAGCTGCGGCGTTTGCTGAGGAACTCGAAAAAGCAGAAGTAAAAGATAGACACATTATGCTCTATTCCAATTTGACCGCTGAAGTCTATACGGATGATGTGACAGGCTTGCTTTCAAAACAGATATGCAGTCCCGTGCAGTGGGAAAAGATCATCCACAACATGATTGCCGATGGCGTGGATACCTTCATTGAAATTGGTCCCGGCAAAACGCTCACCAATATGATCAGGAAAATCAGCACAGACGTTAAGGCGATCAGCATTACGGAATATCTTGCGGAGGGGTAAGAATGTTAAAAGGAAAAACAGCGGTTGTAACCGGTGGCTCTCGTGGAATCGGTGAGGCAATCGCATACAAATTGGCATCAATGGGTGCCAATGTAGCGGTTATTTACGCAGGTAATGCTTCCGCCGCCAAGACGGTTTGCGAAAAATGCAGGCAGGAATACAGCGTGGAAGCAAAGGCTTATCTGTGCAACGTTGCTGATTTTTCTGCGGCAAAGGAAACCACAGCAAAAATCAAAGCTGACTTTGGTAGCGCACAGATCCTTGTCAATAATGCAGGCATCACTCGTGACGGTCTGCTTGCTTTGATGAAAGAGGAGGATTTTGATGCGGTTCTGGCCACCAACCTCAAAGGTGCTTTCAATATGATTCGTCATATGACGGGCTTGTTCATTCGGGCACGTGAGGGCGCTATTGTCAATATCACTTCGGTTGCCGGTATGATGGGCAACGCGGGCCAATGCAACTATTCTGCCTCGAAGGCTGGTCTGATCGGACTCACAAAATCCGTGGCAAAGGAGCTTGCACCGAAAGGCATCCGGTGTAATGCGGTTGCACCCGGCTTTATCGAAACAGATATGACTGGAAATCAGGCAGCGAATCCGCTTCTGAATCTGATTCCCCTCGGTAAGATGGGCAAACCGGATGATGTGGCAGATGCAGTGGCATATCTTGTAACTGCAAACTATGTAACCGGTGAAGTTCTCCGCGTTGACGGCGGCATTGCGATGTAAGGAGAAAATTATGAGTGAAAACAGACGAGTTGTTGTTACCGGAATCGGGGCAATTACCCCCTTGGGAAACAATGTAACTGATACCTGGGTGGGTATGAAGAACGGCAAAAACGGCATTGCACCCATTACACTGTTCGATACAGAAAATTTTAAGGCAAAGTTAGGGGCCGAAGTCAAGGGCTTTGATCCCAAAGAATATTTAGCGGTGAATGACGTGCTTCGTACTGACCGCTATGCGCAATTCGCCGTTGCAGCAGCACAGCAGGCAGTGGACGAAAGCAGCATTGAGGGCACGGTTAAGCCCGAACGCTTTGCCGTTATCTTTGGCACGGGGATCGGCGGTATCGGTACTTTTGAAACAGAACACACCAAGTTAATGGAGAAAGGTCCCCGCCGTGTTTCTCCCCTGTTCGTACCTATGATGATCAGCAATATGGCAGCCGGTATGATTGCCATTCGCCACGATTGCCGTGGTTCCGCGATGCCTATGGTTACAGCTTGCGCCTCCGGCTCCAATGCCATCGGTGAGGCGATGCGGCTTGTTCGCCACGGTTATGCAGACGCTGTCATCGCCGGCGGTGCTGAGGCTGCGATTGTTCCTTCTGCAATTGCAGGCTTTGCAAATATGCATGCGCTTTCCACTTCTGAAAATCCAAACGAAGCATCCCTGCCCTTCGATCAGCGCAGAGGCGGATTTGTAATTGGTGAAGGCGCTGTTGCACTGGTTCTTGAAGAATACGAACACGCAAAGGCACGCGGCGCAAAGATCTACGGCGAGGTGTGTGGCTACGGTTCTACCTGTGATGCCTATCACATTACGGCACCTCATCCTGATGCACGCGGAGGCGCACAGGCCATGATGGACGCCATGAAGGAAGCAGACTATACCGGCGGCGATACCGTCTATATCAACGCACACGGCACGGGCACTCCGATGAATGATGTGGTGGAAACGGCTGCAATCAAAAAAGCCCTTGGGGAAGATCATGCCAAGAGAGCGTATGTAAGCTCTACAAAGTCTATGACCGGACATATGCTTGGTGCTGCCGGTGCGATTGAAGCCCTGGCTTGCCTTTTCGTACTGAACGAGGGGGTTATTCCTCCTACGATCAACTTGAATGAGCAGGACGAAAATTGTGATCTGAACTGTGTTCCGAACACTGCCGTAAAAGCAGATATTACACTGGCACTTTCCAATTCTCTTGGATTTGGCGGTCACAATGCTTGTCTTGCGTTCAGAAAGGTGTAATCCGATGAAAGAAACAGATATTCGCAAATACGCCGGGCTGATGCAGGAACTCGGGCTGACCGGACTTGAAATCACGGAAGAAAACAGCAAAGTCCGCTTGGAGCGTTCCGTTGAGCCTTCGGCAAAAGAAACCGTATATTCTGTTCCGGAACCTTCCGGTGCGGCACAAGTCTCGTCTGAACCGAAAGACTATATCAGCGTAAAATCCCCAATCGTTGGCGTATTTTATGCGGCTCCCGCAGAAAACGCGGATCCTTATGTTTCAATTGGAGATACCGTGGTGAAAGGGCAAACCCTTTGTATTGTTGAAGCAATGAAGCTGATGAACGAGCTTTCTGCCGAAGAAGAAGGTGTCATTTCGGAGATCTGCGTTACCAACGGTCAGGTTGTAGAGTATGGAACCGAGTTGTTTCGCATCAAGAGGTGAAGATATGAACAGAGAAGAAATCATGACGATCCTGCCGCACAGGGACAATATGCTGCTGCTTGACGATGTGGAACGCAAGGACGGTACCGCGGTCGGACATTATACGGTTCGCGGTGATGAGTTCTTCCTCAAGGGACATTTTCCCGATCATCCTATCGTTCCGGGCGTTATTCTCTGTGAGATACTGGCGCAGTCCGCTTGCGTGCTGATGCAGGATGCAATGAGCGAGGGCACATTACCTGTTTACACAGGGCTGAATCACGTGAAATTCCGTTCGCCCGTCAAACCCGGAGATACCGTTGAAACACGGTGCTACATCAAACGTGCGAAGCATCCATTTTATTTTGCTGAGGGTACTGTTTCGGTAGACGGGCGACTCTGTGTATCGGCAGAATTTTCCTTTGCAGTCACAGGAGCGTAAACTATGTTCTCAAAAATACTGATCGCCAACCGCGGGGAAATCGCTGTCCGAATCATTCGGGCTTGCAAGGAAATGGGCATCGCAACGGTTGCCGTATATTCCGTGGCAGATAAAAACGCCCTTCATGTGGCGCTTGCCGATCAAAGCTATTGTATCGGTGGTGCCGAAGCCTCGGAAAGTTATCTCAATGAAAACCAAATTATCAGTGCCGCTATTTTGGCTGGCGCACAGGCGGTTCATCCCGGTTACGGATTTCTTTCTGAAAATGCGCATTTTGCACGTGCTTGCAGAAGGAACGGATTGGTATTCATCGGTCCCGACCCCGAAAGTATGGAACGTCTTAGCGATAAGGCAATCTTAAAAGCATTGATTCGAGATACAGGCCTTTCGGTTATTCCGGGAACAAAAGCAGTCGCTTCCGTTTTAGAGGCAAAACGAGTAGCCGCCAAAATTGGATACCCTGTTATGCTGAAAGCCTGTGCAGGAGGCGGCGGACGTGGAATCCGTCTAATTCGTTCGGAAGATGAGTTGGAGGATGCCTACCAACAAGCTACAAGTGAAGCCATCATTGCCTTTGGTGATGGAAGTGTATATCTTGAGAAGTATATTTCCCCAGCAAGGCACGTTGAATTGCAGATCCTTGCCGATGAACATGGGAATGCCGTGTGTCTCGGAGACCGTGACTGCTCCCTGCAGAGAAGAAACCAAAAGCTGCTGGAAGAAACGCCTTCCCCCGCAGTGAATGATGCGCAGCGTCAAAAGATGATTGAGCTTGCGGTGGACGCCGTAAAGAAAATCGGATATGTCGGTGCAGGGACGCTGGAATTTCTACTTGACCGCGACGGCAGCTTCTGGTTTATGGAAATGAATGTACGATTGCAAGTCGAGCATTGTGTGACGGAAATGCTGACCGGTTTTGATCTTGTGAAATGGCAAATTCGTATTGCAGCCGGCATCCCGCTGAGCTTTACACAAAAAGATGTGAAGATGAAGGGTTCGGCAATCGAATGCCGCATCAATGCCGGAAGCTGCGGCACTTTGAAAATGCTCCACGTCCCCGGCGGCCCGTCCGTCCGGTTTGACACCTGCCTGATTGCAGGCACTGTTGTGTCACCGTACTACGATTCTCTCCTTGGCAAGCTGATCGTATACGCAAAAACGAGGGAAGAAGCACTCCGTAAAATGCGGGCTGCACTCTGTGAATTGGTGATTGACGGCTTACCAACCAACATTGAGGAACAACTGCGGATCATAGAAGATGAACGTTTTGCATCCGGAAATTATGATTTAACTTTCATGGGAAACAGGTGAGAAAATGGCGTTACTCAATTTTTTGAAACCTAAAAATCAATTAGAAGAAGGTGGGCGCACAGCTGCTCCCGTTCAGCGAGATGCCGGTGAACCTGAGAAAAATTGTCCGAACTGTCATAAGGATATTCCGCTGAGCCGTCTTTTGGCGAATGATCTTGTCTGCCCCTGCGGTTATCACTTCCGCATGAAAGCACGTCAGCGCATACAGATGATTGCTGACAAAGGCAGCTTTTACGAATTATACTCGAATATGAAAGCAGATGATCCGCTGAACTTCCCCGGATACAAAGACAAGCTTGAAACAGTCCGTGTGGCAAGCAGCGAAAACGAGGCAGTTGTATGCGGTACTGCTGCCATTGGCAAGCAAAAATGCTGCCTGTTCGTTATGGAATCGTATTTTATGATGGGCAGTATGGGCAGTGCCGTTGGGGAAAAAATAACGTTGCTGTTTGAATATGCCGTGCAGCATCGTTTACCGGTGATTGGTTTTACCGTGTCCGGCGGCGCTCGTATGCAGGAAGGCCTGCTGTCCTTGATGCAAATGGCAAAAACAAGCGCTGCCGTGAAGCGTCACAGTGATGCAGGGCTTTTATATATTGCAGTTCTCACCGATCCTACGACAGGCGGCGTGATGGCAAGCTTTTCTATGGAAGCGGATATTATTCTTGCCGAACCCGGTGCAACCGTAGGCTTTGCAGGCGCACGGGTGATCGAGCAGACAACAAAGAAAAGTTTGCCCAAAGAATTTCAAACGTCTGAATTTGTATTGGAGCACGGATTTATTGACAGTATTGTTTCACGTCCCAGCCAAAAGAGGTATTTAACCGAGCTGTTAAACATGCACGATGGGAGGGCGATGATATGAGCGAAGCTGCTTATGAACGGGTAAAGCTTGCCCGCAGCAGCAAAAGACCGACGGGACTTGATTACATTCATAACATTTTTGGTGGCTTTATCGAGTTTCACGGTGATCGCCGTTATGCAGATGATCCCGCTATCGTAGGCGGCATTGCAAAATTGAACGACACTCCTGTAACGGTAATTGCGATTGAGAAAGGTCATACCGCAAAAGAGCGTAATTACCGTAATTTCGGTATGCCGCAGCCGGAAGGTTACCGAAAAGCCCTGCGCCTTATGAAGCAGGCTGAGAAATTCGGCAGACCGATTGTTTGCTTTGTGGATACCTCCGGTGCATATTGTGGAATCGGTGCGGAAGAACGGGGGCAAGGACAGGCGATTGCAGAAAATCTACTGGAGATGTCAACGCTGTGTGTTCCGATCATATCCATTCTGATCGGTGAGGGTGGCAGCGGCGGTGCTCTTGCCCTTGCAGTTGCAGACAAGGTCTGGATGCTGCAAAATGCCGTATATTCCGTTATTTCACCGGAGGGTTGTGCAAGTATCCTCTGGAAAGATGCAGCCAAGGCGGAAACTGCGGCGGCAAATCTTAGATTAACTGCCGAGGATGCAAAGAGTCTTGGCGTGATAGAGCGTATTCTTTCCGAAAATGACATCGGGAAAAAAGAATTTTATGACCGCATTCGGGTCCTTTTAACGGAAGAAATCAAAAAATTGTCAGGCAGCATTGACTTGATGCAAACCCGTTACGATAGATTTCGCAGCCTGGGTGTCAGCGCTGTTATGAAGGAGTAAGTATGAGCGTATACAAACAGTATTGTAATGAAATTGTCGATGAAAACGGCAGACTGAAAAAAATAACGCTTGAATATCCCGAACACTTTAACTTTGGTTATGATGTTGTCGACAAAATCGCAGATGAAACGCCGGCGAAACGCGCACTTGTATGGTGCAATGTGGAAGGCGAAGAACATATCTTTTCCTTTGCAGATATAAAAAAATACAGCAATCAGATGGCGAATGTGTTTCGTGATGCGGGAATCGGTTACGGAGACCGTGTGATGCTGGTTCTGAAGCGGCACTATGAATATTGGTTTGCGGCGGTTGCACTGCACAAGCTGGGGGCTGTGATGATCCCTGCAACCCATATGCTGACGGTCAGTGATTTCGTATACCGTATGAAATCCTCCAAGGCAAAGGCAATTGTGTGTACAACACAGAATGAGGTGCCACAAAAAATCACTGCGGCGCTAAAAGAGGCAAACACGACAGCAAAGCTGTGGTGTGTTCAAAAGGACGCAGACGGCTTTAAAAATCTGACAACAGCAATGAAGGAAGCTTCTGACAAGTTGGAACGTGTACAGACAAAGGTGACTGATCCGATGATGCTGTACTTTACGTCCGGTACGACCGGTTATCCAAAAGGTGTCATTCATGACCACAGCTATCCTCTGGCACATATTGTTACGGCAAAATACTGGCATCAGGCGGAGGATAACGGACTCCACTTCACAGTTGCGGAAACAGGCTGGGCAAAGGCATCCTGGGGAAAGATTTACGGGCAGTGGCTGGTCGGCAGTGCCGTTATGGTGTATGACTTTGACAACTTTGAACCTAAACAGTTAACCGCTGTGATCAACCGCTATGGCGTAACTTCTTTCTGTGCGCCTCCTACGGTTTACCGTTACCTTGTACGGAAAGGTGTTCCCGATATGCCGTCGCTTAAGCATGCAACAACCGCAGGTGAAATGCTAGCACCCGAAGTATTTCGTAAATTTACAGAACGCACCGGACTTCCGCTCTGTGAGGGATACGGTCAGACCGAGACAACGCTTTTGATGGCAAATTTCAAAGGCTGCGATGCGGTAGCTGGCTCTATGGGTACTCCCTCGCCCTTTTATAATATTGAGCTTCGCGGAAAGAACGGAAAACCTGTCAACACCTACGAAATCGGTGAGGTTGTTATCATTCCTGAGAAGGCCGGCAAGCAGCCCGGTGTGTTTACCGCATATCTTGACAATGAAGAACAGTATCGCTATGTTTGGCGTGATGGCGTGTACCATACGGGTGATGCTGCTTATATGGATGAAAACGGCAGGTATTGGTTCCACGGCCGCTTTGACGATATTATCAAGACAGGCGGTTTCCGAGTAGGACCCTATGAAGTGGAAAATGTGCTGATGGAGCATCCCGCCGTTGTGGAATGCAGCGTAATCGGTGTGCCGGATGCGCTGCGAGGTCAGGCCATCAAGGCGGTGATTGTTCTTGGTACAGGCTATGCGCCTTCCCAGGAACTCGAACTTGAAATCAAAAATTTCTGTAATCAAAGGCTTGCGGAATATAAATGGATTCGCCTCGTTGAGTTTGTAGCCGAAATGCCGAAAACAATCAGCGGAAAAATACAAAAGAATGTCCTTCGCAGTCAGAAATAAAAAGTACATTCAGCATTTCGCACGAGGAAGATCAGGCGTTAACGTTTGTTGTGATCGGCTGACCTTTGTCATTGAAACGATTAAAATCGTCACAATTTCGTGCTATACTATAAGTACGGATTTAGGACAATACCGCAC
>ERZ773103.3632-NODE-3632-length-12355-cov-11.736016_pt1 | contig 12355 bp, 13 predicted proteins | sample MGYA00511118_ERZ773103 | MGnify/ENA primary metagenome ERZ773103 (study PRJEB29015, sample SAMEA2737821) | human gut metagenome | biome: human gut; feature: human-associated habitat; material: faeces | place: China | collected 2012 ... | reverse complement strand
CATTTCATGTGATATTATTTGAACGACTGTGTATTTCATACTACTGACTATTTAACTTCATATTAGCATGATTGAAATTATTCGTTTGACCGTATATAATTATTCATGATTGATTTTTGGAGGTGGAATATGGATTTTATTTCGGTACAAGATGCTGCAAAGAATTGGGGAATTTCAGAACGCCGCATACAGAAATTATGCGAAGAAAATCGTATAGAGGGTGCCGTAAAGTTTAGTAGACTGTGGCTCATACCTCGAAATGCTCAAAAGCCCTCTGATCGCCGTCGCAAAGAATTGCCCAAAATTGAAAATATCATTGAAAGTTATGGGCAATATGTTTACAATTTGGCGTTAAAATTATCGGCTAACCCCGAATATGCAGATGACCTAACGCAAGAAACTTTTATTAAAGCGTGGCTCCACATAAAGGAGCTTAGAAGTCCAGAAGCGATCAAGAAGTGGCTTCGGATAATTTGTATCAACGAGTTTCGTATGTCATTACGCAAACAACAACGAGAAAATAATGTTGAATACTTTGAAAGTATTGAAGAATTAGAACGGGATGGTAAGTTATTAGTTACTCCTCCATCTATTCAGTTGGATGAAGTAGAAGCAAATGAAGAAGTGATAAAACTGCGCGACGGGTGCTTTTTAGCTATGACAAGAAAGTTGTCGCTTAATCAAAGAATAGCTTTTTCCTTAGTTGATATGTTTGGCTTATCAATAAAAGAAGTGAGCGAAATATTAGATATTACTCCTAAAGCTGTCAAGGGATTATTATATCGTGCAAGGTTAAATTTGGAGTCATTTTTTCAAGGGCATTGTAGTTTTTTAGATATAAATAACCCATGCACCTGCAAGGAATGGATTGAATTTATGAATACAAGAAATTCAATCCAGAAAAAAATGAGGCAATCCCTCACTGTGTTAAACTACAAGCAAAATGGTTATGTTCAAAATACAAAGACTACGCAAATGATATTGCATTATTATCATAACATTCCTGATCAAAGGCCAAGTCAAAAGTGGTTTGATGGGATTATATTGCTTGTAAAAAAATTTTATGGAAATTGTTAGTGAGGCCGAGTCTTTGCCTTCGTTTGAGCATCTATTATTATGAAACTAAAAATTCAAGATTGCAGAAAGGCTTTTTTATGGATAAGGGATACTTACAACACTTAGTTGACACAATCACTGACAAAGACAATTTGAAAAAGGTTAAGGAAGAAGCTCTTAAATTAAGTAGATCCTATTCACCCGATGAATATATCCAAATAGCTTCGGAATTGTACTGCTCAGAATATTTTCAAATTCAAGAAATCGGTGTGCTCCTATATGGTTATGCAAGTTCAATGCGCCCAACTGCATTAAAGTTTTTGAGCGAAACTGTAAGTACACATCCGAGTTGGAAAGTCCAAGAAGTTTTGGCTATGGCTTTTGATATATATTGTTCTACAAACGGATATAAAAACTCTTTGCCAACTATTAAAGAATGGTTGCAAGATAGTCGCCCTAATGTCCGCCGAGCTGTTTCGGAGGGACTTCGTATATGGACAAACCGCGATTATTTTAGAGAAAATCCTCAAATTGCAATTTCCCTCCTATCCGATTTGAAAGCAGATAACAGCGAATATGTCCGAAAATCAGCAGGGAACGCACTAAGAGATATAAGCAAGAAATTTCCTACACTTATAAAAGAAGAAATCTCTACTTGGGATGTTTCGGACAAAAAAGTGGCACAGGTTTATAAGTTGGCGTATAGATACATAGCAGAGAAAAGTGTTGATAGATAGTCACAACGGCAATAGAGTCAAACCAAACATATAGAAGTACAACCGCTCAACGGGATAATAAAAAAACCGTTGTTTCGGCGGCTGAGTTTCTATGCGCCAAAACAAAATACAGTAGCCTTACGGCGGTTTTGAAATAGCAATTTCAAGCCGCCGTTTTCTTTTCAAATAGCAGAAATACGGAGGGTGTATTAAAGTCACCTTTTTTTAAGACACGGCGGTTCCCGGGAGGTATTGCCGTGTCCTTTTTATTATTTCATTGTTCGCGTGATCTGCACCAGCTAAAAAAAGCGTAGCCCCTCCGTCGGAGCAGTCCGGTTTTGAACATGAAATTAAACAGTACATAACCGATAATACTTTTTCGTGCGCTTGTGCGGCCTTGTGTCGCACAGGCGCATTTTGCTTTCCAGACTTCGAGACAAAGTGTCCCGAGGTGCGGTGCCGTTCTCCGCCGTTGCTCCATTTCGTTTCCGACCAACCCCGAACAAACTGAAATGGAGGATTTTACGATGACTACTATCAATTTGAAAGATTTTTATTATTGGTACACGCAGGATCAGCTTATCGAAGTTTCTGACGAGGTGGCCGAGGTATTCAAGGCCGATGCCCGCTATGAAATGGCCTACCAGCGGCGGCTCTCCCGGCACAAGGCGCAGTATTCTCTGGACTGCGATGACGGGATTGAATATTCCGCTTGCCTGCATGAGCCGACCCCGCAGGAGCTCCTTGAACGGATGGAAACCTTTCTTCGTCTGTGGAACGCTCTCAATTCTCTGCCGGAGATCCAGGGCCGCAGAATTGACGCACATATCATTCTTGGCAAGTCGATTAAGGAAATTGCCGAGGCCGAGGGCGTACATGAGGAGTCTATTCGCCAGTCGATCAAGCGTGGCCTTGAACGCATGAAAAAAACTTTTTGATTTTTTCTTCTTAACCCACTTGGAATTGATGAAAAAATGTCTCGGTTTATGAGAGGAGGTTTTCTTCCTAACGCGAGGGAATAACGGCAACCCTGAGTAAGTACGTGGAGCCAGACGGTGGGTGCGCGGTGACATTTCCCAAAAGAGATTGAGCGAACAACACCAACACTGTAAATGGGCCCGGCCATCCCAAGGCCATGATCCGGCGCTGAACAGGTTGGCTGCCTGTTCCTCCGGGCTTGTCGCTTTACTTGCGTTGAGAGCGCCGCACAGAAAATAACGATTGTCTTTGGACAGGCCAAGTAAATATGTGCGGCGCTCTCTAATATTCAAAAACTATAATAAACCTCGAGACAAAGTGTCCCAAGGTGGAGTAAGGCAACAGGCCAGCATCCCGGTGGTGCTGGCCTGTTGCGTTTCCCCACCAAACAGCGGGAGGCGTTCTATCAATCTGCGAAGGAGGTTTACCGTGAAATTAACTACACAGGAACTTGAACAAATGAGAAGCGTTGACATTGGCGCGGTGGCTGCCGAGTCCCTGCCTGATGTGAGCGGTATGACCTTTGACAATGCGCTTTCCCGAAAGGAGCGCATCTCTCGATTTTTGCAGACTGTCAAAAATCCATACTGCTTTTGCATCGGTGGTGTTGGCGTGAAAATTGAATTTGCTGAAAGCGGGCCATCTCTCCAAGATAAGCTGACGGATTTCCTGCTGCGGCAAAGAAGCGGGCTGTAACTTCGGTTACAGCTCGTTTTGCTTCTTCGAGACAAAGTGTCCCGAAGCGGAGGCATCCTTGTTGTCCTCCCCGGACAGAGTTATAATATAAGTGTAATGTGATAGGGAAGGAGGAACAATGGCACGAGCAAAAAACAGAGGGTATCAGCAGAGTTTCTCTCCCTCTTACACAATCCGCCGCTGGCGGCTGGGCATCTATATCCGGCTTTCAAAGGAAGATTTGAAAAAAGGAAAAGACGATAGCAACAGCGTAAAGAACCAGCGTGACCTACTGAACGATTTTTACCGACGCAACATTGACGAGTTTGAAAGCATCACAGAATATGTGGATGATGGTCATACTGGAACGGACGCCAACCGTGAAGATTTTCAACGGCTCTTGGCGGATGTCATGAGTGGTAAAATCAACTGCGTTATAGTAAAAGACCTGTCCCGCTTCGCACGAAATTATAGCGATGCCGGAAGTTTGATCGACAACCTGTTTGTTCAAATGGGTGTTCGCTTTATCAGCCTTGCTGAGAATGTGGACAGCTACAAGAACCCCGACAGCGTTTCAAATATCATCGTTCCCATTACAAACGTGATGAACGATAATTACTGCTATCAGACTTCCAAAAAGATCCGGCAGGTATTTGATTACAAACGGCGCAACGGCCAGTATATCGGAGCATTTGCTCCTTACGGCTATGTAAAGCACCCAAAGGACAAGCACAGGCTGATTGTTGATCCCGATGCTGCTGAAAATGTCAAACTCATTTTCACAATGCTTATTCAAGGGTCATCAAAACGTGCTATCGCGTTGTACCTGAACGAACACGGCGTACCGAGCCCCTCGGCTTACAAGGTACAAAAGGGCTTGCCTGTTTCGACAAGAGGGTATGACGATCCTATGTGGGGAGTCCGCATGATCCACTCCATTCTTACCAATCCGACCTACACCGGGGATTTAGCCCAAGGCCGAAGCCGGGTGAAAAGCTACAAGGTACACCAGATTGAAGCTGTTCCACGCGAGGAATGGGTGGAAGTGGCTGGAACGCATGAGGCCATTATCGACTATGAAACTTTCGACAAGGTACAGGCTCTCTTACAGCGTGATACCCGTACTTCCCCGAAAGGCCGTGAGGTACATTTATTCAGCGGCTTTCTGAAATGTGCCGATTGCGGGCGGGCCATTACCCGATGCGTTAGCAAGAACAACAATGTATATTATTCTTGCTCAACCTACAAGAACCGTTCCCGGACAGCCTGCACCATGCACTCAATCAAGCATGAACGGCTGGAGGCTGCTGTTCTGTTCGCCGTACAGCATCAGGTACATTTAGCTGTTTCCTACTCAGAAATCGTAACGCAGATCAATTCCGCTCCAATCAAAAAAAGCCAGTCTTACCGACTGGACGATCTGATAGCTGCAAAAGAGCGGGAACTGACAAAGATAACACGCTACAAGCAATCTCTTTATCAGGACTGGAAAGACGGTGAAATCACCCAGCAGGAATACCGGGATATGAAGGCTGACTATGAACGGCAGGCTTCTGATATTTCCGCGGTGCTTACCCGGCTGAACGCTGAACGCGCAGAACTGGCAAACGGTGTGGACAATGAGCATCCTGCACTGGTAGCCTTTATGAAGTATCAGAACATTGAAGCCCTCAACCGTGAAATCTTGGTTGAACTTGTGGACTATATCAAGGTCTATGAAAACGGCAATATCAGCGTGAAATTCAAATTTGCTGACGAGCTCCGCAAGATTGCCGAGTACATTGAAATCAACACTACGGAAGATACCGCAGTAGCGGGCTAACCCCCGCTACAAACCCCTTTGACAGTGTGTTTTCCTAATAGGCGCTAATCATATGGCTGTTATTGCACGAACCCCGGAACGCAGCAGATTCCTGCGTTCCGGGGCGTTCTCATCATAAAATGCGATCCATCGATGCCGTTTTTCTCTGCAACCCTCTGGATCATTCTCGCAGCTGCATCTACCCCATTCATTTGTCTTTGCATCGCTTGCCAAACGCTGTGCATATTCATCCTGACGATATCCGTGAAGGGAGACCATACGAGCGTCCATGAGGAACGGCTCCTTGAGATTTTGATTTATACTCCATCGTATATCTGTCTTTGACTTCGCGCATCTTAGATAGCGCTGCCCATGCAGTCAAAGTGGCTCTGTAATCAGAATAATACCCTACATCTGTATGGTGATTCAGCGCCGGGAAATGCCGCATTAACTGAAAACAGAACTCAATCACCCGGCAGAAAGAATGGAACGGAAAAGAATCCCCGTGACACCCGGATTGTAAGGGCGTCACGGGGATCACTTATTGATAGAAAGGAACCTCCATGCTTATTCACATATGGTTGTCACATCCAAGCCGAGACTGCTCTGGAATGTAGGGAGCCGCTTCCGGCGTGTTCCGTCATGGGTGGCAACAATGTGAGAGACATCTCCGCCAAGAAGGGCATTTCGTTTATCCACCACAACATCAGTCCGGCATCCCACGCTGAATGCCGGGCAAGGAGGGACTTAACCAGCAAGCCGCCGCCAAGGAGGAGTCGGGCAAGCCCTTCCCGCAGGAGCAGGAGCTTCGGGAAAGAGCGTTCCGGTGCATCAGGTGGTGCCGTTCTCCCTGATTCTTGATTTCCAGCAGAAGCTGGCGGTCAAGGGGCCTGCTTATGAGTGCTGGGCTTCGGTATCTTATTTATCAAGGTAGCGCTGATAGGCTTCCTCATAGCCCGCCTGAATTTTTCCAAGGCTCATCTCGTCGCAGGTAGCGCAGAACTCGTCCCATTCTTCATCACTGAATGCTACCGTTCGGTTCATCCAGCCCAACATAGTGGTTTGAATATAGGTAGAAAGATCACTAATCAGGGTGTTGAGCTCATTGCTTTCCTCGGAGTTCAGACGCACTGCATCGGGCAGTCGCAGATAGATCGCTGCCTCATTGCTGGGATCCACGGTCCAGCCATTGGCCGCACTGATCTGCACGTCTGCTGCTGTGACCAGCGCCAGATTGGGATAGGTGTAACCAAAATCTCGGTCATTGGTATATAGGCTCTTGTTACCACAGCCGTAGTCCTCATTGTTGGCAGAATAAAAAGCGTTGATTACCTTTTCACCGTCCACCACATCGTAGGTTTCCCCTTCCATCCAGCCGTAGTTAATAATATCGGCTCCTTCTTCGCTGTACATCCAGTCAATCATCTTCATGGCACCTTCCAAATCATCACAGGCAGTAGTGACTGCAATACCGCCGCCCGCTGAAGCCATGGGATATGCCAGCTCTCCAATGGCGAGCTGACCGGCTCCATAGCCCTCGCGGTGAGGAACCGGGCAAGGAGTTAAGCCAAAGCCCAGCCGTTGGGGTGCCTGAATCAGCTGCATATAGATCTGGTCGCAGGTGGCAATGCTGCCGTCTGCAAACAACGGGTTCTCATTGCCGGTAAAGCTAACCCAATCCGGATCGATCCAGCCGTTGTTCATACACTGAATAAACAGCTCAATATACTCCTTTGTTTCCGCCGTAGTGGGACCAAAAACCATATCGCCGCTTTCCGCATCAATCAGGAATTCCGTACTAACGCAGCCACCCATGGCGTCTTCAAAGTCGCCGCCCTGAATCTGGCCACTGCTGTTAACGTCGCAGGGGTATTTGACGCCCTGATCCGCCATGACGGAGAACATCTCCATCCATTCGGGAACCGTTTCCGGCATAGGCAGTCCGGTAGCTTCCCAATACTCCGTGTGGACACATAGTCCAATAACGGCTTTCTGCTGCTCGGACAGAATCTTCATAAATGCACCGATGTTGCCCTCTTCGGTGACGACAACGCGGCGGTTATCCGGGTTGTCGAGAACATAGTGGGCATAGTTGGGCGCATAGTCCATGTAGTCCATCAGATTTACATAAATGTCCTCTTCAATTGCCTGATCGTAGCCGCCGGAATAAGCGCTCCCGGTGGAGTTAACCATACTCTCAAAGATCAAGTCTGTGTAGTCACCGGATGCCAACATCAGATTGCACTGTTCCGCACAGACATCCTGATTAGGCTCCTGAAACGTCAGGTCTACATTCAGATTCTCCTGTACTCTTGCCCAAAAAGGGAACTCCTTGCTGCCATGGCTGGGCATGGCAGCGAGATTGGCGTTCCGGGAGGGATAGAACACACTGAGCTCCAGAGTGTCCTCGAACAGCGGCAGGTCATAATTCACACTGGCATAGAGGTCCCCCTCCGCCGCTCCTAGGGAAGAATCCTCGTCAGAGGGGGCCTCTACGGAATTTTCAGCACCAGATGCAGTTGGCGCTGTCGCTGATTCTATCGCAGATACAGCAGTAGACTCGGCAATTGCAGAGGTGTTTCTTCCCATGTCAGTCTGACCGCAGCCCGCAATCAAAGACAGCAGCATAGCGGTCGCCAACAGGATAGTCATTGGCTTTTTCATAACAATTCTCCTTAAATTTTATTTACATCTCCTTTGGAGACGCATTCGATTTAGCCCCAGCAGGTCAAATAGCCGGACACTTTATCCCTGGTCAGCAAGATGGCGTCCCTTGGGCATTCCGTCACGCACCAGAGGCAGAGCTGGCAATCCTGCGGATATTGAGCTACAGCCTTTTTCGTTTCCGGGTCATAACGGAATACGTCAGCAGGACAACTCTTTACGCAAGTCTTACAGCCGATGCACTTTTGAGGGTCAATTCGTTTCACCGCCATTTCTTACGCCTCCTTTTCTCCGGGGAATTGGAAGGGATATTTCTCCCGGTAGCTGAGGGACGGATCAGGCCGATATTTCTCTGGCAGAGGCACCTTCTCCAACACCATCTCTCCGTCTATATTTTTGATTTTTGTCCAGCAAAACCAGTTCTCATCATCCCGGTTTGGGAAGTCCTCCCGATAGTGGTTGCCCCGGCTCTCAGTGCGGAACAGGCCAGAGCGCAGCCGCATTTCGGCGCTGAGAATCATGTTTTTTGCCTCATGGGCCAGCCGCAGCTCGTGGGCATCTGTGGCGTAAAGCATAGGAGAAATATGATCTTCTAGAAAGGTAATCAGTGTCAGAGTAGCCTGAAGCCGGTCAGCTTTTTTGATAAAGCAGACAAAGTATGGCATCATGTAGTTTCGTAATAGCTCGATCGCCCACCGGGGTCCGAAGCCACTTTTGCGCTCCAGTGGCTCCAGCACATACGTTTGGGCTCGTTGAAATTCCTTCTGGGACACCTGCGGCAGCTCCATCGCCGCAGCTTCTTTTGCCGCCGATTGTCCTGCGATGGTGCCTGTCACAGAGCCACCTTCTATAGAGCCACCTCCGGTGGAATAAGCCGCCCCGTTCTGCATATTGCCCAGAGCATCCCCTGCGGCGAACAGCCCCGGCAGGCTGGAGTGGCATTCTCGATCAGCGGGGAACAGGCCGTCTGCTTTCCGAAGACTCATCCCCAATGCTGCCCCGCCGAAGGACTTGGCACCTCGGCTGTAGATGGGGCCCTGTCCCGCATGGACAGCAAACTCCGATTGCAGGTAGGTGAACATATACCCGGAAACACTGTCGGGACGATCGGAGACAACATCCCCCAAGCCATTACGCCGGAGCTTTGGTCCTCCGTCTCCACCGCCAGGTTCGGGATGTGGCGCTGTCACAGGTGGAGGATCTCCGGCAGTCCGCTGTGCCACCGGGTCTGGCATCCCTTCCTTACTGTAATGGGCATCTACAAACTCCTTGCCCAGAATCTCCGCCCCGGCTCGGTAGGCCATGGCCTCGCCATCGCAGGTGAGCTGCATCAGAGGCGGATAACCCGCAGGCTTATAGCCACAAGCACCTACACAGAAAATTGTGGTCTTTGAAATAATGGTAAGCAAATTGCAATTGTCGTTGGGCAGTCCTATTGCCCCCACAATGCGCCCCTCTTCCTTGAGAAAATCAACAATCATCACCTGATCCACGATCTTTATACCTACAGACAGGGCTTTCTTTCGCAAAATCTGACCGTAAGCCCCAGCAGATTTGTCAAATTGAACAGCGGCAGGAAGCCCTCCCTCCTGCCGAACTGCTAAGCTACCATCGGGATTCTTTTTGAAGGTACAGCCCCAATCCAGCAGATCCTGATACCGATCCCAGCTGTCCAGCAGGCACTTCCGGGTCCAGTATTGGTCATTCAGGTATTCGCTGTGGCGATTAATTGTCGCCATGGATGTCTCCAAATCATGTCCCCACTCAGGGTTGAAGATCAGGAAGCTGTCCGCATACGGGCTCTGCCCCGAGCGCCCCACATATCCTTTATCCACCATGATGACGCTAGCACCAGCCTCCCGTGCCTTTACAGCGGCAAAGCAGGCCGCAATGCCGCCGCCGATCACCAGCACATCACAGGTCATTGTTCGTTCCATTTCAGTTCTCCTTTCGCCCTGCCAATTTCTCATCGGTTTCTTTATTGCTTATAATATTTATGAACACTCATTCACACCGTACTTTGGAATAAAGCGGTGTCCTCCGCTTTATTCCCGTACTTATTTATGAACAATCATTCATTTTCAGGCTTTTGCATACCCCAACACTGCAAATCGCAGAATTGGGGTAGAATAATTAATGATCCCATAGATTTGAAAAGCCCTGAGAAACCAGCTTCCACATATATTCCCGGTTCTCAGGTGTGTCGGGAATAATATCATCGGAAAAGCTACGCGCCAAATACGGCGTGATATTCCGCACATAATAGACCATCATGTTTTTGGGCACCGAGGCAAACAGATCATACTTTTCATCCAGCGCATCAATCAGGGTCCATAGATGCTGAAAGGCCGGATCGCTGTAAAAGGTCATATCCTCTGTTTCCTTTGGCGGCGGTGCCACAGCCAACTCCCGGTACTGTCGGTAGAAGCAGCACTCTCCGGGATGGTTTACAAAAAACAGAAAGTACCGCATCCATAGCTTTTTCAACGATGTCTGTAGGTCATCCTCTGGATTCAGCGTAACACCGGCAAACTGACCAGCCAACTGCCGGTTGCAGGAATCAAAGCAACTCTTCAAAATTGCATCTTTGCTGTCAAAGTGGTTGTAAAGCCCCTGTGCCAGAATGCCGACCTCCTTACCAATGGTGCTCATGGTCACCGCAGGAAGCCCTAATCGGGAGGTACAACGGATTGTTGCCTCAATAATATCGTTCTTAGAAATTGCCATATTTGCCTCACTTTTTAATGAATGTTCATTCATATTGAATTATACCCATTCAAATGTTCCTTGTCAAGGCTTTTTTATAACATGATACTGTATCCATGGTCTGCGCATAGCAAGATTTCGCCAACTATACTAACATAGCTTTAGACTATCTCAAACTGATCGAGTCAGATACATATGACATAATAATAGCCGGATGTTCTTTGCACAGGATATACGTCAGGAGGTGACACGGCGGAGGGAACAGCAGAGGTAGGGATGACGGATTTTACTTGATGCTGCCCAGTGCAGCTAAAATAAAGTACGCCCCTCATTTTACCGCCGTGCGGGTGGTGAAATGAGGGGTATTTGCAAATAAAAATCTCTGCTCATCGAAACGAGCAGAGATCATTTATCCGGGATATATTGAATTACGTCCTGTACCTGACAAGAGAGTATTTCACAAAGGTCGTTCAGCGTTGCCATTGTAATATTACGATTCTGTTTTAAGGAATCCAGCGTTCCACGGCTAAAGGAATAGTCTTTAATCAGCGTATAGGTTGTGATTCCACGCTTTTTCATGGTTTCCCAAAGTGGGGCATAAGAAATCATAAGGCTACCACCTGCTGCCGGAAAATGAAATTCGTGAAAAAACGATTACGGTGTCTTACTATCCTCATTTTCTGGAATTTCAATGTCGTACTTTTTGAGCAGATCCTCAATTGCTTCATCAAGCAACCGACTTTTGGGGATTCGTGTTTGAACTGCAAGCTGATTGAACAATGGGATCAGTTCATTCTTGAGTGACGAAGTAAAGCGGGTTCGGTATTTCAAGTATGGTTCTGCCATGGTTTCAACCTCCTGCAAATATAGTTCCATTTTACCCTAGAAACTATGTGCAAACAATTGGTTGAATATAGTGCCTATATAGTGTATATTATGGTTGTAGTACGACTTACATAAGAGGGGGCACCATACCATGGACATTAAAACCTGCGGTTTTCTATCCCACGTTCCCACTCGTTTTCAGTTCGGCTGGGATGAAGAAGCGACCCTGTGCATCCATATGAAACAGGTCATTTTGCAGCAGATTCAGCTTCTGCGTTGGGAGGGCTATAATAGCTTCTATGTGGTACCGGATTCCGGCGCAGGACTCTGGACAGGCGAGATCATCAATCTCCTGCGAAATAACGATCCATCCCTTCTTCTCCAATGCATTCTGCCCCATGAGGAGATCGCCAGCAAGTGGTCGCCGGAGCTGCGTGACCGGTATTTTGCCCTGCTGGAGCAGTGCACCCATCTGAGCGCCGTGTCCCGTCCCGGCCATGGGGATGCGGTGGGACTAGCGCTGACCAAGCTGATTGATGTCTCCGATTTTGTCATCGCCGTTTATGACACGGATTCCCGCCGAGGGGATGCGGTGGATCGGGCCATGGAGTATCTGCAGGAGACGGGGAAGCCGTATCTGCGGATTCATCCGGATACGTTGGAACTGAAATTTTATCAAGTCAGGTGTTGAAATATCGTCCCCCGAACCAGCCTGCTGTGGCTGAGTTCAGGGGGCATTTATTATGGCATAATCTGTGGTTTAAGTTGCGGCTATGTGCTAAAATGAAGCCAGATGGATTTGCTTGCAATCTCTACTTTCCTTCGATATCTACCGGATAGCCGAGGTCCATAATGCAGGCTAATACCGGGATTGGTATCGCTCAGAAGTTTATGGAGGCAGCAAAATTGGGGACTTATGCCCGACACGGGATGC
>ERZ773103.3630-NODE-3630-length-12359-cov-4.613296_pt1 | contig 12359 bp, 9 predicted proteins | sample MGYA00511118_ERZ773103 | MGnify/ENA primary metagenome ERZ773103 (study PRJEB29015, sample SAMEA2737821) | human gut metagenome | biome: human gut; feature: human-associated habitat; material: faeces | place: China | collected 2012 ... | reverse complement strand
TCGGAATATTATCATCTTTACGATTGGTGGAACGAAGGGTATCGAGATCCTGGAGGATCTGACCCGGGATATTCGGGAGTTCTGGCCGGAATTTGAAGGATTTATCACGGTATATTATGAAGGAATCTTCGGTATGTATGAAGATAAGGGTGTATCCGGCATCAACCTTCCAAATGTGGACTTTTACTGGAAGGGTGGTATCGTGGCTCCGGAATTCCGTCGGAGACACTTTCCATGTGCAGCCCTCTGTTTGAAAAATGTATTATCTATGATGGAGGTGCGAGACGTTACGAGATCCATGAGCATGTAGAAGAAGTGCTGGAGTTCTGGAACGGGATCAAAGAGCGCGCCGGTCAGATTGATTTTGGAACTTTACTGGAAGAAAAACTCGGTTATGAACTTCCGATCAGTTACGAAGACTGGATCCATGCAAACCATTATGAAAAGATCCGTCCGGCAGATACAAAATGGCTGTATCGCCAGGAACAGGGATATGTGGAGAGCATGAAGAACATTACATTAGAAGAATTGGCGCAGCAGCGGATCGATGAATTTACCGGTGCACTGCGTAAATATATTCTGTAATGGAATCAGCCGAAAGACAAATAAGGTTATGGAAACAAACTGAGACGGGAGAAAACAAATGAAAAAAGAGACAGAACAGAAAGTAGATATTGATTATGCGGATCGCGTCGTACCGGAGGAAGGAAAGAAGGGCTTTGTGACCATGTTTATGATCATGCTTGGCTTCACCTTCTTCTCGGCAAGCATGTGGGTCGGCCAGCAGCTCGCTGACGGCCTCGATTTCTGGGGCTTTTTGGGATCACTGATCCTTGGTGGAATCATTCTTGGTATTTATACCGGTCTGCTCGGCTACGTCGGTGCAAAAACCGGTCTGTCACTTGATCTTTTGTCCCAGAGAGCCTTTGGCGAAAAAGGTTCCTATCTGCCGTCAGCCATGACCAGCTTTACGCAGATCGGATGGTTTGGTGTCGGTCTTGCCATGTTTGCAATTCCGGTTTCCAAGGAGCTGCTCGGCGGAAGCACTGCGGCACAGTGGGGACTTGTTATTCTTGCCGGCGTCTGCATGACCGCCTCTGCCTATTTTGGTATTGAATCTCTGACCATCGTCAGCTATATCGCTGTACCAAGTGTTGCCATTCTCGGAACGATCGCCATGGTCATGGCCGTAATGAGAGGCGACGGAACGATCATCGATCAGTTTGCCAAATCCAGCGGATCTCTGACTATCATCGGCGGTGCCGGTCTTGTCATCGGCTCCTTCGTTTCCGGCGGAACCGCAACCCCGAACTTCGCACGTTTTGCAAAGGACGGAAAAGCGGGTGCCATCACCACGGTTGTGGCCTTCTTCATCGGAAACTCCCTGATGTTCTTCTTCGGTGCCGTTTCCTCGATCTTTGTCGGCGGAAACGATATCTTCGAGGTTATGGTCCGCCTGAACCTGTTCTACCTGGCTGTTCTCGTTCTCGGTCTTAATATCTGGACTACAAACGACAACGCTCTGTATACCGCAGGTCTTGGTCTTGCCAACATCTTCCATCAGAGGAAAAAACCGATGGTTCTCCTTTCCGGTATCATCGGAACGGTTGCCTCCGTATGGCTGTACTACAACTTCTGCGGCTGGCTCAACATTCTGAACTGTACCCTGCCGCCGGTCGGCATGATTCTGGTGCTCGCCTACTTCATGAACAAAGAGGACTTTGAAACCGATCAGCCGAAGCTTAAAACCGTAGACTGGTTTGCGGTTGCCGGTGTTATTTTCGGTGCCATTGTTGCGAACCTCTTACACTGGGGCATCGCTTCCATCAACGGCATGGTTGTTGCCGCTGTATGCTACTGTGTCGGACAGGCCGTAAACAAAAGAAAATGAGCAAAATCGTCCTGAATATGTTCCTGTATCTTATCTCCGGAACATGTTCAGGGCTTTTTATTTTTTCGGATTCGCGTTATAATATATGCATAACTCTGCATAGTTATAATTTTCGAAGCGAAAGGAAACTGCCCGGATGATCCATTCCACCGTATCTGCTCCCAAAGGAGAAAAAACAAAATACCGTCTTGCCGAATCCATGAAGGAGTGCATGAAATCAACCCCTGTCGAAGAGATCACCGTGCGCCAGATCTGTGAAATCTGTGGTGTTACCCGCCAGACCTTCTACCGTAATTTTCTCGACAAATACGATCTGATCAACTGGTACTTTGATAAATTACTGACGAAATCCTTCGAACATATGGGCCGCGGAACAACCGTTTTTGACAGTCTGGAAAAGAAATTTACCTATATTCAGAAAGAAAAAGCTTTTTTCGCCGCTGCCTTCCGCTACGACAAGCAGAATTCTCTGCGTGAGCACGATTTTGACCTGATTCTCGCGTTCTACGAAAATCTGATTCACGAAAAAAGCGGCAGTCCGGTTTCACCGGAAATGCATTTTCTTCTCGAAATGTACTGTCAGGGTTCCATCACCATGACCGTAAAATGGGTGCTTACCGGCATGGATCTGACACCTTCCGAGTTTGCAGCTCTTCTCGTCCGGGCAATGCCGGAAGACTTAAAAAAACTGTTCCGGAATCTGCAGCTGCTCTCTTAGAGCGCGTGTCAAAGTGGGGCTTGCAGATTGCGGAAATGGTTTTTCAGACACGCTCTGGTTATTTTTCACAAATTTTGTTCTGTTGTTTTTGTCACAATGGCGATTTTTTTTAAAGTGTTACACTTCGCTTCTTCTGTCACTTTCTTTTTCCCTTCCGGATTTGTTAATATAATAACAAGTTCAGTAAAACCATTTATTCATTTTAGAAGGGAGTTTTTCAATCATGGCAAATCGTATTAATTTAAACGCAACCTCTTATCACGGAGCAGGCGCTATTGCCGAGATCGCAAATGAAGCAAAGGCACACGGCTTCAAAAAAGCATTCGTATGCTCTGACCCGGATCTGATTAAATTCAACGTTACTTCCAAAGTAACCGATATTCTGACCGCAAACGGACTCGACTATGAGCTTTACAGCGATATCAAGCCAAACCCGACCATCGAAAACGTAAAACACGGCGTAGAAGCTTTCAAGGCATCCGGCGCTGACTATCTGATCGCCATCGGCGGCGGCTCTTCTATGGATACCTCCAAAGCCATCGGTATCATCATCGCAAACCCAGAGTTTGAGGACGTCAGAAGCCTTGAGGGCACCGCACCGACCAAAAACCCATGTGTACCGATCATCGCTGTTCCGACCACAGCCGGTACTGCTGCAGAGGTTACCATCAACTACGTTATCACAGACGTTGAAAGAAAACGTAAATTCGTATGCGTTGACCCGCACGATATGCCAATCATCGCAGTTGTTGACCCGGATATGATGTCCTCCATGCCAAAAGGACTGACCGCTTCTACCGGTATGGACGCTCTGACCCACGCAATCGAGGGTTACACCACAAAAGCTGCATGGGAAATGACTGACATGTTCCATCTCAAAGCCATCGAACTCATCTCCAAATCTCTGCGCGGTGCTGTCGCAAACACCAAAGAGGGACGCAAAGGAATGGCTCTTGGCCAGTACATCGCAGGTATGGGCTTCTCCAACGTAGGTCTTGGAATCGCTCACTCCATGGCACACACCCTTGGTGCTGTTTATGATACCCCACACGGTGTTGCATGTGCCATGATGCTTCCGATCGTTATGGAATACAACCAGGAGTGCACCGGTGAGAAATACCGCGAAATCGCACGTGCCATGGGCGTTACAGGTGTAGACGAAATGTCTCAGGAAGAGTATAGAAAAGCAGCGATTGATGCTGTTAAGAAGCTGTCCGCAGACGTTGGAATCCCATCTGTTCTCGAGGCAGTCAAAGAAGATGATCTGCAGTTCCTTGCAGATTCCGCACACGCAGATGCCTGCGCACCGGGCAACCCGAAGGATGCAAGCGTAGAAGATCTGAAGGATCTGTTCCGCAAAATCATGGCGTAACGAACACAATTCGTTTCCCACATGCGAAGCGGATATTCGCAATCCGCTTCGCTACTTGCTCATAACTGAATAACTGCTCCGCAGTTTATCGGAAAGAGCCTGCACTTCTCCTGATACAAGCAAGTCCTCACACACTGCCTATTGCTTTTCGCAACTCTGCAGGGAACTTACCTGATTCAGTTAAATATCACAGAATATAAATCTCATATCAGGGAACAGGCCCGCTATGCGGGCCGCTTTCTCGTCCGCCCTCATTCATCGGCTCAGCCTTGAATTCCCGATACAGTCGAATCCATCGCCCTATACAAAACGTATCACACACCACAACGTACGTTCAAAAAAGCGTGCCCGGAAAGGGGGAGCGCGAGGGGGAAAAACGGGCTTCGCAACTTTGAGTGCTTTCCCCCTCGCAAATTTCCGCCGGGAAACAATTCCCGAATCCCCCACGCGGTATTACAGCGGTATATATTCATACATTAAAGTGTAACACTTTCAATCATTAAACCTATATATAAGTATACCATCCCGACATGAAATGTCAACCACCTTTCCCCAAAAACGAAAATCCCCCCCCAAAAATATAAAAACAAAAAAACAAAAAATAACAAGATAAAAAAAAATATATAAAAAAAGACCAGACGCACATCCAAACAGACATACGTCCAGCCATTTTAATTACAATTTACAATTGCCCCGAAGAGCTCAATCCAGCTCTTCATCCACATACTTCTGAATGTTAGAAGCATTCACATACTTCTTAACCTGTGCCCCGTCAGTGATTACAAGTGTAGGCGCCTGACGGATCCCATACTGCTTGACAAGCTCGGGATTCTGCTCAGCATCGATGATCTCCAGCTCTTCGCCTTCCAGCATTTTCTTTGCCATACGGCAGTTCGGACAAGTGCTGGTCGTAAAAAGATATTTATGAGATTCCACAGGCTGGATCTCCACCTCGTCACCCTTCATGGTCATCACACTGGTATGGACCTTTTTCAGCTGGGAATGGGTAATATCATAGAGGGTACGGTTCTTGTACTCCTGGGTCTTACCATCGTTCCAGTTCTGTACAGGACGGTAATATCCTGTGATACGGCTGTAAACCTCAGCCTTCTTTCCACATTTCGGGCAGGTGAAATGCTCGCCGCTGATGTAGCCATGCTCCTGACATACAGAATAGGTCGGTGAGATGGTGTAATAGGGCAGGCGATAATTCTCTGCGATCTTACGTACCAACGCTGCCGCTGCCTTCCAGTCCGGAAGCTTCTCCCCAAGGAATGCATGGAATACGGTTCCTGAAGTATACAGTGTCTGCAGATCGTCCTGAATATCCAGTGCGTCAAAAATATCCGCAGTGTAATCAACCGGCAGATGAGAGCTGTTTGTGTAATACGGAGTGTCGCCCTCTTTTCCCGCTGTTTTGATATCCGGATAACGGCTTCTGTCGTGTTTGGCAAGACGGTATGCAGTGGACTCTGCCGGTGTTGCCTCCAGATTGAAAAGCTCTCCCGGATACTGCTCCTGATAGTCTGAAAGACGGCTTCTCATATGCTCCAGAACCTCTTTTGTAAACTTCTGGGTTTCCGGATCTGTCATGTCTTTTTTCAGCCAGCAGGCATTTAAGCCCGCTTCGTTCATTCCCACAAGACCGATGGTGGAAAAATGATTGTCAAAGCTTCCAAGATATCTCTTCGTGTACGGATACAGTCCCTCATCCAGAAGCCTACTGATCACATCTCTCTTGATATGAAGAGATCTTGCGGAGATATCCATCATGTGGTCCAGGCGCTGATAAAATTCCTTCGGCGTTCTGGAAAGATATGCGATACGCGGCATATTGATGGTAACAACGCCTACAGAGCCTGTGCTCTCACCGGAGCCAAAGAATCCACCACTCTTTTTGCGGAGCTCACGGAGATCCAGGCGGAGGCGGCAGCACATGCTGCGGATGTCGCTTGGCTTCATATCACTGTTGATATAATTGGAAAAATACGGAGTACCGTACTTGGAAGTCATCTCAAAGAGAAGACGGTTGTTCTCGGTATCAGACCAGTCGAATTCCTTTGTGATGGAATAGGTCGGAATCGGATACTGGAATCCACGTCCGTTGGCATCTCCCTCGATCATGGTCTCGATAAATGCCTTATTGACCATATCCATTTCTTTCTTACAGTCTTTGTATTTGAAATCCATGTCCTTGCCGCCTACGATAGCCGGAAGCTCTGCAAGGTCGTCTGGAACGGTCCAGTCCAGTGTAATGTTGGAAAATGGTGCCTGAGTGCCCCAGCGGCTTGGAGTATTTACGCCATATACAAAGGACTCAATGCATTTCTTAACCTCCGGATAGGAAAGGTTGTCTGCCTTTACAAAAGGTGCCAGATAAGTATCAAAGGATGAAAATGCCTGTGCGCCCGCCCACTCGTTCTGCATGATACCCAGGAAATTCACCATCTGGTTGCAGAGTACACTTAAATGCTTTGCAGGTGCAGAAGTGATCTTACCCTCAATACCACCAAGTCCCTCTCGGATCAGCTGCTTCAGGGACCAGCCTGCACAGTAACCGGTCAGCATGGACAGATCATGGATATGGATATCTGCATTTCTGTGTGCATCTGCGATCTCGTTGTCGTAGATCTCAGACAGCCAGTAGTTTGCGGTAACTGCTCCGGAGTTGCTTAAGATCAGACCTCCTACAGAATAAGTAACCGTTGAGTTCTCCTTTACACGCCAGTCCTCAACCTTTACATAGCTGTTTACAATCTCTTTATAGTCAAGGATGGTGGATTTCATATTGCGGATCTTCTCACGCTGCTTACGATAAAGGATATACGCCTTGGCAACATCAGAATATCCGGCCTGGATCAGTACGTTCTCCACACTGTCCTGGATATCCTCAACAGAAATCCGGTTGTTCTCGATCTTATTCTGAAAATCCGCTGTAACACGAAGTCCCAGAAGATCGATCATATCCGAACTGTAATTCTTACCTTTGGCATCAAATGCCTTATCAATTGCCGCGGTGATCTTCCCCATTTTAAATTCGTCTAATTCACCGTCTCTTTTTACTACCTGAAACATAAGAAAATGCCTCCCTCATGCATTTATTTATAAGCGGATATTCCATTCCGCCTCACTTGCCTGCTTACGAACACACTCCGTTTCACGATCTGTGTTCAAAGCGCTGTAGGCTTATTGTATCAGACACGCCTCTTTGCGTCAACATAAAAAGTACCATATATAGTGCCCGTTTTGTTCACGGTACTATATATGGTACTGAGTAGATATTTTAACATTATGTGACTTTCGGATAGATTTCCCGCGGAACTCTTGCTTTTACAGCAATCCCTCCTTCGGTATACTCTTCCGAAAGAAGCTGTCCATACTCACGGATCAGCTGGATCTGACCGGCCTCCGAATAAGGAAAAAGCCGTTCCATATAAATCTGTCCTTCTGCCAGTATCTCAGAAAGAAGCTGCTTAAATTCCTCAAGCCCCTCTCCTGTCCGTGCGGAAATCTTCAGCGTATGGTCTGCTCGGAGATCCCGAAAGCTCTCCCCGGAAACACGGTCCTGCTTGTTAAAAAGTGTGATCGTCTTTTTTCCCAGGGCACCAAGCTCTTTCAGGGTTTCATATACGATATGCATCTGTATCTCCGCCTGAGGATTGGATGCATCTACCACATGAATGATATAATCCGCATATTTGGCTTCCTCCAGAGTACTCTTGAAGGCTTCCACCAGATTGTGGGGAAGCTTGCGGATAAAGCCTACGGTATCCGTAAGAAGAAGCTGCTGTCCGTCATCCAGTGTCAGAAGACGGGTAGTCGGATCCAGTGTGGCAAACAGCTTATCCTCCGAAAGCACTGAAGCGCCTGTCAGTGTATTCAGAAGCGTTGACTTTCCTGCATTGGTATAGCCGACAATGGCTGCTGTCTTCAGATTTCCCACAGCTCTTCTGGAACGGATCAGCTCTCTGTGCTTTTCCACCTGGGAAAGCTCCTGCTTCAGTGCGGAAATCCTGTTCCGGATCAGACGACGGTCTGTCTCCAGCTTTTTCTCACCGGGGCCTCTGGTTCCGATTCCTCCTCCAAGTCGCGAAAGAGAAGAACGTAGTCCCACAAGACGTGCAGACCGGTAACGAAGCTGTGCAAGCTCTACCTGAATCTTGCCTTCACTTGTGACGGCACGCTTCGCAAAAATGTCAAGGATCAGCAGGGTACGATCCATAACCTTGCACTCCAGCTCCCGCTCCAGATTATTCATCTGGGCAGGAGAAAGCTCATCGTCACAGATCACACCATTGGCATCCAGGGCATAGAGAAGACCTTTTACCTCTTCGATCTTGCCTTTTCCGATATAGGTGCCCGGATGTACGGCCTCACGATTCTGAATGATCCTGCCTGCAACCGCCGCACCTGCCGTAGCCGCAAGTTCTCCAAGCTCATCCAGGGATTCCTCCATATCATCCCCCCGATCTGCCTGGACACCGATCAGGATAACCCTGTCCTGTATTTCCTCAAAATATTCCATATCAGCCCTCCGAAGACGTTCTGGTTTTCAGGAAAGCCCGCTCTTTTTTTGCAGCGGAATCTTCAGGGAACATCTCAATATATTCCTGGACCTTGGTCAGTGCAGTAGCAAAATCCAGCTTTTTTTCATAGGCTACGATCTCATTGAACAGAAGACTCTGCATCTCGTCTGTGGTAGCTGTCGGAAGGCCTTTTGTGATGTTATCAAGAGCGGAATCATAATCTCCGCTTCGGATATCGCACAGTGCCAGACCATTATAGCCCTTGGCGGAATCACCCACTGCGGAAATATACTGCTTGTACATTGCCTGGGCATTTTCCACATCATCCTGGGCCAGATATACCATTCCCAGAAGAAGCAATGCTTCCGTATTATCCTTCTTGGTTGCTTCCAGAAGCTCTTTTTTTGCGTTGCTGTAGTCTTCCATATAGTAGTAGACACGGCCTCTGTCACAGTGGTCCTGGGCATCCTTGGCCTCAGAAGAAAGAGCAGCTTCCAGATATCTGGTTCCGTCCGCTTCCATATCCTTGTCCAGATATGCCTCATAGATCTCGATCGCCATATCATAGGTGGAATCTTCTCCATAGGCCTGTTTGAAGTTAGATGCGGCTTCTTCGTAGGAATCCATGGCAAGGGCAACCTTTCCGGTGAGGAAATAACTGCCTGCATCCATGGAAAAATCTTCTCCAAGTGTCTGGCAGTCTGCCATGGCATCCTCGTATTTTCCAGACTTCAGCTCTGCAGTAGCCCGGTAGGACAGGATATCCTTACGAAGGCTTTTGCTTACTTTATCGCAGTTCAGAGCTTCCGTGAAGCTATTCACCGCATCCTCATATTTGCCAAGACGCAGGCTTGCGATACCTGCCCCGCGATAGGACTGTGCCAGCTTCACTCCGTTCTGGATCGAGCTCTGGTACTCCTCCAGGGCATACTTGTAGCTTCCCTGGGAAAGATCCTTTCCGGCCTGTTCATATATTTTTGTTTTTTCACTGCCACAGCCGCCCAGAAGCAAGGCTCCTGTAACGGCTGCAAGAATCAATACGGTCTTTGTTTTTTTCATGGAATTCCTTATTCTACAACAAGCCCTTCGGCTTCCATCACATCAACAACACTATCTACATATTTATGGCAGAGATCATCCGTTCCCGCTTCTACCATAACACGGATCAGCGGCTCTGTACCACTCTCACGTACCAGGATACGTCCGTCATCACCAAGTGCCTCTGCGGCTGCCTCAATGGCTGCTTTTACCTTTTCGTTCTCCAGTGCTGTTTTCTTGTCGGAAACACGCACATTCCGGAGAAGCTGCGGATAAACCTTCATCTCCTTTGCAAGGTCGCAGAGTGTGGCCTTCTGATCCACACATGCCTCCATGATCATAAGAGAAGTCAGGATCCCGTCACCGGTAGCGGAATAGCGGCTGAAGATGATATGTCCGGACTGTTCACCACCGATACTGTAATTGTTTTCCATCATGTTCTCGGCAACGTATTTGTCACCAACTGCAGTCTGCTCATAGTCGATGCCTTCACGCTCCAGAGACTTGTAAAGACCAAGATTGGACATAACGGTTGTTACAACTGTATTTCCGTTGAGCTGGCCTTTCTCTCTTAAATATTTGCCGCACACATACATGATCTTATCACCGTCAATGATGTTTCCGCGGTGGTCTACGGCGATACAGCGGTCTGCATCACCATCGTATGCAAAACCGATATCCAAGCCTTTATCTACCACGAACTGTCTCAGAACTTCAATGTGTGTGGAACCGCAGCCACGGTTAATGTTGGTTCCGTTTGGCTCATTGTTGATCACATAGGTTTTTGCACGAAGTGCGTCAAAAACGCTCTTGGCAATGGCGGATGAGCTTCCGTTGGAGCAATCCAGCCCAACCTTGATATTTTTGAAATCATGGCATGGGATAGAGATCAGATGTCCGATATAACGGTTTCTTCCGGATGCAAAATCCACAGTACAGCCGATATCTTCTCCGGTTGCCAGCGGAAGCTCCTCGATCTCGCCGTCCAGATATGCCTCGATACGTGCTTCAATATCTGCGGAAATCTTCTGTCCGTTCTCATTAAGGACCTTGATCCCATTATCATTAAACGGATTATGGCTTGCGGAAATCATGATACCGCAGTCAAAATCTTCTGTACGTACCACATAGGATACACTTGGAGTTGTGGTCACATGAAGCAGATAGGCATCTGCTCCGGATGCGGTAAGTCCTGCCGCAAGGGCATACTCAAACATGTAACTGCTTCTTCTTGTATCCTTGCCGATCACGATCTTCGCCTTGTGATCTCTGCCGTAATACCAGCCGAGATAACGTCCCACGCGAAATGCATGATCTGCTGTAAGTTTTACATTTGCTTCACCACGAAAACCATCTGTTCCGAAATATTTACCCATAATGTTCTCCTTTATTACTGATACAGTCCTTCCGGATAAACGCCGTCATCTGTAAGTTTTTTGAATGCAGCCTGTACAGATGCCTTATCCTCCTGATAGGTAACACCGAACCACTCGTCCTTTGTCTCAAGAACATCTACCGCTGCTTTTCCGGAATGGATCAGCTGGTCGATAAGCTCAGGAAGAAGATACTCTTTTTTGATGTCTCCCTCTTTGATCCCACCAAGGAACTCAACGAAGCCTTTCTCAAGGATCTCCATAAATTCCGGTGTCAGTCCCCACATATTCATGGAAACAAGGTTCTTTGTATCCAGTGTTTCTGCTGTACCATCGTCATTTCTTGTCTCTGCGCCGTCTGCTGTCTTGAAGATGTTATGTGTCTCTGTAACGCCCACAAGCTTGCCGTCCTCAATATGGCACACTCCTCTTGTGACGCTTCCGTTGTCACTTAATGTATTTCCAAGGCGGAAACCTGCCATGCAGATGTGCATCGGGCCATCCTGCGGATGATCCTGTACCAGGTAGTCATGCACCTTTACGTAGGCTTCTTTTCCGTAGTAGTCATCTGCATTGATCACAGCGAATGGCTCGAAAAGGACTTTCTTTGCTGCCAGTACAGCGTGTCCGGTTCCCCATGGCTTGGTACGGTCTGCCGGTTTTGTAAAATTGCCCGGAAGATCGTCGATCTCCTGGAATGCATAAGCAACTTCTGTAATGTTGGAGATACGGTCTCCGATCACTTTTTTGAATTCATCTTCAAGGTCTTTGCGGATGATAAATACGACCTTGTTGAATCCTGCCTCCAGTGCATCATGGATGGAATAGTCCATAATGATCTCGCCCTTCGGGCCTACCGGTGCAAGCTGCTTGATTCCTTTTCCAAAACGGCTGCCGATACCGGCTGCCATGATCACCAGTGCTGTCTTTTTCATTTTCGTTTCCTCCTGATTTATTATAATTTTTTGAACTCTGTAGCTGTAATCAGCGCTTACTCCTGTTCATTCAGCTTTGTCAGCTTTACTGCCTGGTCTGCTGCGATCAGACTGTCAATGATCTCATCCAGATCTCCGTTAAGGATATTCTCAAGACGATGAAGGGTAAGCTTGATCCTGTGGTCTGTTACACGTCCCTGTGGGAAGTTGTAGGTACGGATCTTCTCGGAGCGGTCACCTGTACCGATCTGGCTTCTCCTTGCCTCTGCCTCAGCGTCATGCTGCTTGGCAAGCTCCATCTCATACAGACGGGAACGGAGCACACGAAGTGCTTTATCCTTGTTCTTAAGCTGAGACTTCTCATCCTGGCAGGAAATCACGATTCCTGTAGGGATATGAGTAAGACGTACTGCGGAGTCTGTGGTGTTGACACACTGACCACCGTTTCCGGATGCACGGAACACATCGAATTTACACTCATTGAGATCCAGATGGAAATCAATTTC
>ERZ773103.3626-NODE-3626-length-12368-cov-16.052302_pt1 | contig 12368 bp, 12 predicted proteins | sample MGYA00511118_ERZ773103 | MGnify/ENA primary metagenome ERZ773103 (study PRJEB29015, sample SAMEA2737821) | human gut metagenome | biome: human gut; feature: human-associated habitat; material: faeces | place: China | collected 2012 ... | reverse complement strand
TATGCCGGAATCTTCTCGGATGCAAAAAATATCTTTCAAAGCTCAGGGATAAGGAAATGCCGGAAATACTGAAACAGCTATACGGGATAAACATCTGTGTATGTAAATCCTGCGGTGGACATCTTGGAAAACCACAACTGAGAATACCGCAAAGGTGTTAAAATCTAAATCTTTTATATGTTTTTTAAGCCTCAAAATCCTGAGGTTTTATTGTTGTATCTATTTATCTAAAAATCCTTGATTTCTGTAGCGTCTGCATAGGAAATCCTGTATAATCATGGATAAGAACAAAAGATTAAAAGTCCATAGGTAGTATCTACTCGGACGCTCACTTTGTTCAATAAGGTCAAATCGAAAATGGAGTAAACGAAGGGGCAGTTCACTGAAATGTCAAAACTGCTTTTTCGTTTACCCCATCATCGATTCTAACCTAAAGAATTTGTATGGGGAATCTATGAGCTGATTGTTGAGATTGTGTCTTCTACAGGAGATAAACTGGTGATCGTCAGTAATGGATTCCAAATTAAAACAAAACAAACAATAATATTCCTTGCAATAAATCAAATATACTAATACACTATAGATATATTTGGAATTGAAAAATAAAACTGGCAAAATATATGTAAGGGAGATTGAGTGATGTTAAGCAAGCGCGCGATAGAAGTGTTGATGGAGCTGTGTAATCATCCGGATGAATTTTTAACAGGATCCTATTTGGCGGAGAAATTCCAAGTCAGCCTGAGAACGATACAAGGTGATATGCGGGAGATAAAAGAAGAATTAAAAGATGAAACCTGCGTGAATATTATTTCCAAAACTTCCAAAGGAAGTAGTGTGGAGATAAGGGATTATGAGGAGTTTTCAGCGTTGATCAATACGCTGTATCAAGAATATTCTTCAACAATATTAAATTATTCAGGTGGTCGAATCAGCACACTGCTACTTGTTTTACTTAATAAACATAGAGCAATATCGTTATATGAATTAGAAGAGCAACTTCATATTTCTTCTTCCACATTACAGAATGATTTAAAAAAAGTGGAAGAGATAATAAGAAAATATGATCTGGAAGTTTTTCGCAGTAAAAACAGAGTAATGATTGATGGACCAGAACCAGGAAAAAGACGGTGTCTGTTTGAAGAAAATTTGTATTTAAGGCATATGAAGGATGAAGAGGGGCATCTTTATATTGATGAACGTAGAATTACACAGATCAGAGATGTGCTAACAGAAGTGTTTGTAAAATATAAATACTATGTCATGGATACAGATTTTAATAACATTATCTTTTTTACTAATATTATGCTTCGACGAATTGAAATGGGATTTACCGTAAGTGAGGAAGATGATGATCTGAAATTGGTAAAGGATACTGTAGAATATGAAATTGCAACGAAGATAATAAAAAAACTAGGAAGAATCTTTTTAGTGGATCCATCAGAACAGGAAGCAATGTATTTTTCTGTTTTCATTAAAGGAAAAGCTAACAAACAGGAAGGTGATTCGATTTCAGCGGAGACAGAAAAAGTAGTTGAAGAAACAATAGAAGCGATTAGAGATAAATTTGGAATTGATCTTACAAGTAAACTGAATCTGAAGATTGCATTAACTTTGCACTGTATGTCTTTGGAAGCCCGAGTGAAATATAATATGCAGATCAAGAATGATATGCTGGAATATATCAGAGAGTCATTTCCAATAGGATATGATCTTGGAAGCTATATGGGCCATTTGTTAAGCCAGAAATACGGGAAACGTATTATTGATGATGAGGTAGCATTGTTGGCAATCCATTTCTACAGTTATGTGCTTGAGGATAGACAGCAACAGGGAAAGAAAAAGGTTCTTGTAATATCAACCTTAAAAAAGAGTATGACAATCTTGCTGCGTCAGACCTTACTGAAATGGTTTGTTAATGAGGTTTCCGTTGTGGATATAGTCAATCCAATGGATTTGACGGATGATATGTTGGATAAGTACGATCTTTTTCTCACAACAGAGCAGAGTCAGTTTTATGAGATGGGGCTTGCAATGTATGTGAATGCATTCCCACAGGAAAAGGATTATTTGAATATTAAATTGAATTTGGATGGATTTAAAGATATTGACAGTGTAACATCCATGTTTAGTAAAGAGCTGTTTTTTGTTGCCCCGTCTGCGAAGAAAGAGGATGTAATAAAGAAAATTTGTGAATGTGGAGCGAAGTATTGCGAACAGGAGAACCTCTATCAGGAAGTTATGGAACGTGAGGGAATCGGGAGCACATTTTTTACAAAGGATATTGCGGTACCTCATCCGATGCAGGCAGTTTCTTCGGACACATTTTTAGTCGTTTATCTTTCAGAAAAACCGATTGTGTGGGATGAAGATGGAAATCAAATTCATCTGGCAGTTCTTGTACATGTCGGAAAGAATAATGCGCAGGCATTTCAAATTTGGGATTATTTTGCAAAAATATTTGCAGATAAACAGTTGATCAAACAGCTTTTGAAGAAACCAGATTATGAGAACTTTATTGAGTGCATAAAGAAATCACTGGAAAGTAATATCCAGGCAGAATAAATAAAAGATACGAAAACCAGAAGCATCTGATAAACATAAAACAGGGAGGAAAGAACCGTGGCAAAGGGTTTCTTTTCTCCCTGTTTTTATAGAAAAAGTGGACTATTTTCTGTATGGAATTGGAAAATAAATAGTTTTGGTGTTAGTATTAATTATTTGTTTTATTTATGCATTAATGATTTTGACAAGTTCAGCAGCTTTAGCGCTAACATTATCTACAGCATCCAGACTAAGTTCGATTACACTTGCACAGTTATGATTTTTTTCATAAGCTGCACCGAAAGTGGATACGAAAGCTTTTCTGAGATCAGAACCATAATTGATCTTCAGCAGATTGTATTGACGGGCTTTCTGTACAGTATCAAATGGAATTCCGGATCCACCATGCATAACAAGTGGAACAGGAGATACTTTGGAAATTGTCTCGAGGAGAGGAAGGTCAACCTTTGGGGTAAGATCCAGACCGTGAACATTTCCAACAGAAACTGCAAGCAGGTCACACTCTGTTTTTGTTACAAAGTCATAAACCATATCAGGGTCTGTCTTACAGTCGGCTTCATTTACAATATCTTCTTCTTTTCCTTTAAGCGCACCGAGTTCAGCCTCAACAGGAACGCCGTAGAAGTGACAGTACTCGACTGCACGCTGAACTTCCTTGATATTTTCTTCAAATGGAAGGTGAGATGCATCAATCATAATAGAAGTAAATCCGGCATTTACGCAGGCTTTTACATCTTCGTATGATTTTCCGTGGTCAAGATGAAGACCAATTGGAACATTACTGTCTTTTAAAGCATCCTTTGTAAGGTATGTAATAACTTCAGGACTGGAGAGTCTCAGATTATTAGAAGAAATCTGTACATAACCCGGAAGTCCTGCCTGATTGAGGCCTTTTACGATGGCATATGTCATTTCTAAGTTTGTTGTGTTGAATGCAGGAAGCATAAAATGATGCTTCTTAGCATAATTCATAAGATCGAAACCATTTGCAATTTTCATAATTATTTTAGCTGCTTATATAAGTAAGGTGTGCAGCGTCCTCCTTTAAAATATAAACGGTCAGGAACAAAAAAAGTTTGCTCTGACTTGTCCGATAGTTCACTTGTACGTACGAAGCTTGACTTTATTATATTCAATGAGGGGGAACAGAAATATAATATATTGCGGTGTGGTTATTGCATAAAGGAGAAAATAGATTGCATAAAGTACTACGCAAATTAAATAATGGGTAATTGCGGATTGCGTAAATGATTATGCAAAGTGTTGTGTGGGAAAAAAGTTGCGAATGCTATACTAGGTTCATGAAGTTCAGAAAAACGAAATGAACAAAAAATAAGACCAGAAAAAAGAGGAGGAAAACGATGAAAGTAATAGTTGTATCTCACGGAGGCTTCTCTAAAGGAGTTGTTGATAGTGTCCAGATGCTGACAGGCGAACAGAAAGATTTTATCGCTTATAGCCTGTTACCGGAACAGACAGTGACAGATCTGACAGAACAGCTAAGAGAAGAATTGGAAAAAACACCAGAGGGAGAAGAAGTTATTTTTTTAACAGATCTTTTTCATGGAAGTCCGTTTAACGCAGTTGTCTCTCTTATGAAAGACTATAAATTCAGCCACATTACAGGAATTAATATTCCAATCACAATTGCACTTATGTTAGAGAGATATGAAAATAAAACAGCGGAAGAAATATGTGAAGCAGTGCTGGAGGATGCGCCGGGAACGATATTAAATGTAAATAAGCTGTTTGAAGCTAAGTTAGAAGAGGAGAAAGAATAGTAATGAAAAATGTTGTAATAGCAAGAGTGGATGACAGATTGATTCATGGTGAAGTTGTATCCGTATGGACACCAAGTCTGAGAGTGAACCGTATTATTATTGTAGATGATGAAGTAGCAGCAGATGAATTTAACAAACGTGTAATTAAAGCACTTGCACCGAATGGCGTGAAATGTAATGTATACAGTACAGAAAGAGGTGCTGAAATTCTCCAGAAAGATTCAAAGGAAGCATCTGAAAGAGTTATGATCCTGACAAAAACACCGATTACATATAAAAAGATGATGGATTTGGGTCTGAAACTTCCGGAAATCAATCTTGGTGGAATGGGAATTCGTGGAGAGAGAACACCGTTTATTAAAAATGTTGCATGTTCACCAGATGAAATTGAGGCAATTAAAGCACTGATCGATAATGGAACACGAGTTTATTATCAGTTAGTACCGGAACAGCAGGTTATTGAAGCAGCTCCGTATGTGAACAAGTGATTTCTCTTTGTGGAGAAAACAGGGTATAAGACAAAAGGAGGAGAAAAAGCATGAATAATATAACAATCATTCAGGCGGTTCTTTGTGGGATTGTTTACTGGCTGGCAGTTGGAAACCTTCCATTTGCAGGGTTATGGTCATTGCAAAGACCACTTGTGTGTGGTGCAATTACAGGTTTGATTTTGGGACATCCAGTCGAGGGAGCTGTAATCGGAGCAACAATTAACTTGGTTTATCTTGGGTTTATGTCAGCAGGAGGAAGTATGCCGGCAGATATGGCACTGGCAGGTGTTCTTGGAACAACATATGCAATCGCAGGAGGTCTTGATACGAAGACAGCTCTTGCCCTGGCGGTTCCGATTGGAATTCTGGGAACAATTGTATGGGCAGGAAGAATGACATTTGATTCAGTGTTTGTACATATTGCTGATAATTATATTGAAAAAGGTGAATATCGGAAAATATGGATTCCAAATGTTTTGCTTCCGCAGTTACTCTGTTTTTGTATGACTGCAATTCCGTGTACAATAGCAGCATATTTTGGTTCATCTTATATTCAAGGGCTTCTGAATCTTCTCAGTGGGCGAGTACTTACGATTTTCCAGATTATTGGAGGATTGATGCCGGCTCTGGGAATTGCGATTACATTGCAGTACATTTTCAAAGGGGAGTCAAAAGTGTTCTTGTTTATCGGTTTTCTTCTTGCAGTATATTCAGGACTTCCGTTACTGACACTTGGAATTATTGCATTTCTGGTAGCCGTTGTGTATGTGCAGATTACGTCTGTTATGGAAAATAAAGTTGCGGCAGCAAGCGGTGGAGCAGCTTATGATGATGAAGATGATGAGGAGGATGATTAACCATGGAAGAAAAGAAAAAAAGTTTAATTCCTAAATCTGCGTTAATTAAAGCATGGTTGATTTGGGAGACATTTCCGCAGACTTGTTATAACTATGAACGTATGATGGGACAGGCTGTAGCACATGTGTTTTCTGTTCTTATTCGATTTTTATACAGAGATAATCCGGAAAAATGTAAAGAAGTGATGAAACGCCAGAGTGAGTTCTTCAATGTACATGTTGAGTTTGGTGCATGTATCATCGGAATGTCAGTTGCATTGGAGGAACAAAAGGCGAAAGGTGAAAATATTCCAGGTGAATTTATCACGAACCTGAAGACTTCGTTGATGGGACCACTGGCAGGTATGGGAGACACTATCTGGCAAGGTGTTGTGATTCCAATCCTTCTTGCAGTCTGTATTGATCTGACGCGTTCAGGAGATGGAAATGTGTGGGGCGCCGTTATTTATGCAGTAGTTATTTTGGTTGGAGCATATGCAATTAGTTACTGGAACTTTATGTTTGGATATAAAGCAGGAAGTGAGGCTATCATGGATTTCCTGGAAAAGGGAATTTTGAATAAGCTGATCAAAGGAGCTTCTATCATGGGCTGCATGGTTATGGGAGGACTTGTGGTAAATTATGTAAACGCAACATGTGGAATTGAAATTGCAAGCTCAACAACAACATACAGTATCCAACAGAATTTTCTGGATATGATGTGTCCAAAGATTCTTCCACTTGCGGTGACAATGCTGATTTATTATCTGATGAATAAGAAACGTTGGTCTTCAGTAAAGATTATCGGTTTGATCATTGCAATTGGTATTGTTGGTGGATTAACAGGAATTTTAACATTTTAACTCGGATATGTAATTAAAAGGGAGTGGAAATTATGCAGGCAATTATTTTAAATAAACCGGGAGATTTTTCAATTAAGGAAATTGATACACCAGAAGTGAAAGAAGATGAAGTACTAATAAGAATCAAAAGCTCTGGAATCTGTACAAATGATGTTCGTGACTTTAATGGAGACTGTAATTATAGCTATCCAAGAATTGGCGGACATGAGTATGCAGGTGTGATTGAAAAGCTTGGAAGTGAAGTAAATAAGGAAAGATTCCATGTCGGTCAGAAGGTTGTTCAGTATATTATCGATGACTGTAAAGAATGTTTTTACTGCAAACACGGAGATGAAAATATATGTGAAGAACATCCAAACAGTGTGATTTTTCATAATGAAAATGGGCTATCAGGATATGGGGGATTTGCGGAATTTGTCATTGCTAAGGCAGAAGATTTGTTTACTTACTCAGAAGATACATCTTTTGAAAAGATGGCATATACAGAACCACTCGCATGTGTTGTAAACAGTATCAGTAGAACAAAAATTCTGTTTGCTGATGACGTTGTTGTAATCGGCGGAGGAACAATGGGACTTCTGCATGTTATGCTTGCTAAATTAAAGGGCGCCAGAGTTATTTTAAGTGAACCATTGAAAGAGAGAAGAGAGAAGGCACTTCAGCTTGGCTGTGATGATGTGATCGATCCAATTAATCAGGATGCGGTAGAAGAAGTAAAACGACTGACAGGTGGACGCGGGGCAATGGTAGTATTTAATACAACTGCGAATCCAAAAGTAGCAGCACAATCAGTAGAGATGACAGCACCAACAGGAACAGTTGTGATGTTCAGTTCCATTCATCCAAATGAGCCGGTACCTGTGAATATGGGGGCGGTGCATTCCTGGCAGAAAACGATTACCGGAGCAGTAAGTCCAACAATCAAATCTTTCTTCCAGGCAGTAGAATTAATCAATAAAGGAATTGTTGATCCTACTGTGTTTACAGAAGAGATGATTGATTATAAAGAATTTGGAAGAGCAATTGAACTGGCATCAAAACCAGATACATATAAAGTGATTCTGAAATTTGGAGAATAGAAAATGAAATATTATGTAGGCATTGATATAGGAACATCTTCAGTAAAACTGACTCTGATCGATTCTATGGGCCGCATAATTCGTACAGCGGGCAGGGAATATATGGTGAGTGAGCCTGCCCCTGGATGGAAGGAGATTGATCCGGAGTTGTGGATGCAGGCTATTGATGACGGGATAGAAGAGCTGCTCTCAAATATAGATCGTGTATCCGTAAAAAAGATCGGTGTCACAGGACAGATGCATACAGTTATTTTGTTAGATCAAAAAGGAAAAGTGATTCGGCCGGCATTGATGTGGAATGATACCAGAACGGCAGATTTGATTCCGAAGATTCGCGCAGAGATAGAAAAGAATCCGAAGATAGTTCATATCAATAAAATACTATCAACAGGAAGCCCTGCTATGAATCTTTTATGGGTAAAGGAAAATGAACCAGAGAATTTTAAGAAACTGAAGAAATTTCTGATTGGACCAGATTATATTGTTTATCGATTAACCGGAACGATGCAGACAGATTATTGTGAAGCCTCCACATCATCTTTGTGTAATCTCAATGATGCAGACTGGTCACCGGAAATTCGAGAATTATTAGAATTCCCAGAAGAAATTTATCCAGAGATAAAAGGATCAGGAGAGATTGCAGGAACTCTTCAGAAAGAGTATCAGCAAAAATATAAGTTAAATAAAGAGGTTCAGATACTTGTAGGTACGGGAGATAACCCAGCGGCAGCAATTGCAACAGGATGTTTTGAAAAGAAGTATCCAGTAATGTCATTTGGAACATCTGGCGTGTTAATGTTTCCTAGAGAACGGGTTGCATTTGATGCAAAAGGAAAAAATATTCTATTCTCAATTGATGGAGAGGAGAAGATGGTGCTTGTGCAAGGTGTTGTACAGTCCTGCGGAGGAAGTCTCGCATGGTGGATAAAAAAGATACTGAATTCATCTGACTATGATGAGGAGATTGGAAAAGCGGATACGGCACATCTTGGAGAGAACAGTATTTTATTTTACCCGCATCTGGTAGGAGATAAGACAATCTACGCAGATCCGAAATTACGAGGAAGTTTCTTTGGACTAGGAACGGATACATCAAGGCTTGAGATGACAATTTCTGTGCTGGAAGGAATTTGTTTTGGAGTAAAGCAACTTACAGAAGAAATGAAAATACCTAAGGAGCAGATTGCAAACTTAAGAGTTACAGGTGGTGGTTCCAAAAATGAAATCTGGATGCAGATTATGGCAGATATATTAAATGTACCTGTAATTCAGATGGAAAGTAATGCAGGAGCGGGATATGGAATGGCCATGCTTGCGGCACAGTCAGATGGGATAGAGATTCAAAGAATCATTAAACAGACAATTGTCGAGAAGAAGAAATTTTATCCAAGGGAATACAATGCATCCTTGTATGAAAAGAAATATGGGACGTACTGCAAGATTTATCAAGCAGTAAAAATGATAAGTGATCAGAGGTAGCCATAAAAAGGTGTAAAAAATTGAAGCCTGTGTCAATAAGGGTACTGGAGCAAACAATAAGGGAATAAGGAAAGGACGGGTCCAATGAGAGGAGGATTCGTTCTTTCTTTGAATTATGGTATTAAACAATGTACCGAGTACAAATTGTCCATGTCTATTCTGGTGAAGTTAATTTTGATATAGGTGTCTTGCGAGAGTAGAACTTTTGGTCAAGTTGACCAAAAGTTCTACAGGCATTAATTGGAAGCTTGGGTCTTAGGGAAAATCCCTATCGCACATGACATAGGAAAGTGCCATTTGTTGGCATAAAGGCATGTTACTTTATGCGTATCCTGTTATTAATGGTTAGTGATTATTGTTCCAAAGGTTGGATTTTTGTTCCAACTTCTGGAAAGCCAGGAAAATCAAGGGTTTGAGGGTGATCCAAGAGTTGAACTAATGTGAAATTGAGGGATTATTTTACATCCCAGATTTTGTATGATCCAAAGTGTTGGACAGTGGCACGGACAATGAACGGATCCACTGTTCAACACTTTGGATCCTGGCTGAATTGTTATATGATATAAAAAGTGTAGTTTTTAGAAAATCTTTTTTGTAATCAGCTTTTTATGGCTCCAAGTAGATATTAGAGGTGAGGAAACAAACCTACTAATATGAGAAAGGAGCCTTTTTATGAGAGAACAGAAAAAGCAAAATCTTACAGATCCTAACGTGAGAAAAAGATTTGTTACTTACAAGGAAGCAGCGGAACTCTATAGTATGGGACTAACGAGAATACAGGAACATACAAAGATGGCAGGAGCAACTTATAAAATGGGTAATAAGGTGCTTGTAAATACGGACATTTTTGAGGCGTATCTTGAACAATATAGAATTCCAGGAGATTATGAAGGAATGGCAAAGAAGTTTACTCCAGATCTTGTGGAATTGTACCGATAATTATCTTGAACAAATGTTAAACAAATGTTGAACATTTAATCGTTCTATTGTATAATATTCATATGATGATTCGGGGAGGTGTTAAGCTTATGGCAAATAAAGACGGGAGACCGCCAGTGGATGATCCAAAACAGAAAATCTTAGGGGTGCGGGTAACGGTCAGTGATCATGAGCGGATTAAGAAATACGCAGCTGAGCATCATAAGACAATATCACAAGTTGTAATTGAAGGTCTAGATCTTTTATGTAATAAAGAAGAAAAAGACAACTAAAATGGACAACTACTTTCCTTTCCGAGAAGGAGAGTGAAAGCAATGGCGAAAGCAAAAGTAAAGCAGAGGAAGGACAGCAAAGGACGAGTTCTTCAAAAGGGCGAAAGCCAAAGAAAATTAGACGGGATGTACATATATACCTATGTAAATCCCTATGGAAAACGTTGTTATGTATATTCCAAAGATCTTTTTACACTACGAGAGAAAGAACAAGAGTTAATTAAAGCCCAGATGGATGGATTGGATTACTATGTAGGTGGTCATGCGACAATTAACATGACATTTGACAGATATATGAGTACAAAACATAATCTGAGAGAAACCACGAGATCCAATTACCTGTATATGTTCAATCGATTCATTCGAGAGGATTTCGGAAATAAGTTTTTGACTGAGGTGAAGTATACAGATGTGAAATTGTTTTATTATCATCTGTTAAATGAGAAGGATATTGCAATCAATACATTAGATACGATTCATACTGTATTACATCCAATTTTTGATATGGCAGTTAGAGACGATATTATTAATAAAAATCCGACAGACGGAGTTCTGGCTGAAATTAAACGAAATAGTGGAAAGAATAAAGGGATTCGACACGCACTTACAATTGAACAGCAACAGGCATTTATGGATACGATCAGAACATTTCCTGAATATTATCACTGGTACCCATTATTTGCAACATTACTTGGTACCGGGATGAGAATCGGCGAATGTACAGGATTAACTTGGAATGACATTGATTTTAAAAAGAGATGTATTAGTGTAAATCATGCAGCAACCTATTATACAAGAAATGGAGTTGCTGGATTTGCGATTTCAAGACCGAAAACAGAAGCTGGTATAAGACTGATACCAATGATGGATGCAGTCTATAATGCTTTGAAAAATGAATATGACAGACAGAAGAAAGACGGATTTTGTACCTATGAGCTTGATGGTGTTTCAGGATTTATATTCTCAAATAAATTAGGTTTGCTTCATAATCCACATTGCGTAAATCTGGCAATCAAAAGAATCTACGAAGCACATAATGCAAGAGAGATTATAGATGCGAAGAGAGAACACAGAGAGCCGATCATAATCCCACATTTTTCCTGTCATGTGTTGAGACACACATTCTGTTCACGTTTATGTGAGAGTGATATGAATGTAAAAGTTATTCAAGAGATTATGGGACATAAAAACGTTGAAACAACATTAGATATCTATACAGAAGTCAATTATAATAAGAAAAAAGATTCATTAGAAGAATTAGCAAGTAAAATGCAATTCTTTTAATCTCAGAAAAGTAAAAGGAAAGGAATTCAATTCTAGTACAGCCAATCTTGAGATTTGAATCTAATATAATGGAAAAACCATTATACAATGAGTACTACAACAAAATAGCCTTGGTACAACGCAAGGTACAACAAAAGGGTAATCTGATACAGCTTGATACAAGTTTATATGAAGAACTAAGACATTTATGAAAGCTGTGTAATAAAGGGATATACAGAGATATAACGAGTTTCTATAAAGTAATCCCGACAATGAAGTCCTTGAATGATGTAAACAAGGGCAATGATGTAAAAAATCAGCCTGTCGAGGAAATGAAAGCAGAGCCTGAAAAGATTGATTTCTCTAAGGTAAAGATTGAGCCTTTGTTTGAGGAACAGGTCGATTTTGACACATTCTCAAAGTCAGATTTCAGAGCCGTTAAGGTAAAAGAATGTGTAGCAGTACCGAAGTCAAAGAAGCTGTTGCAGTTTACCCTTGATGACGGAACAGACACAGACCGTACCATTTTAAGCGGTATTCACGCATATTACGAGCCGGAAGAGCTTGTAGGTAAGACACTTATCGCTATCACAAATCTTCCTCCTCGTGCTATGATGGGTATTGACTCTTGCGGTATGCTCCTCTCCGCTATTCACGAAGAAGAAGGCGAAGAAAAGCTTCATCTCCTTATGGTAGATGACCATATTCCGGCAGGTGCAAAGCTCTATTAAGAAGTACCGTTTTACCTTACAAAACGGGATGTACTTCATTTGTGAAAAAGCTCTGAAAATACACAAATACAC
>ERZ773103.3625-NODE-3625-length-12373-cov-31.217568_pt1 | contig 12373 bp, 6 predicted proteins | sample MGYA00511118_ERZ773103 | MGnify/ENA primary metagenome ERZ773103 (study PRJEB29015, sample SAMEA2737821) | human gut metagenome | biome: human gut; feature: human-associated habitat; material: faeces | place: China | collected 2012 ... | reverse complement strand
ATCATCGCTCCATGGACGGCCATGATCCAAAGTGCGCAACTTTTCGGGCACTACCATGTATGTAGGCCAGAAAGCCTCATCCGGCAATATGAATAACGTCAATGGGCCGTCTGGTTCATACGCTGCCGAAGCCGAGGGCTTGACCGCGGTGAACGGCAAGCTGCTTATGCATCCGCTTAAGGGGCTATGGACTTCGTATTACACGGATAAAGATGGCGTGAAGAATGGTTATATAAAAGACTACAAGGGCTTCCGTTTTGGCATTGTGGGCTTTGGTGGTCAGTATCGTCCGGCAACAGGTTCCTCCACGCTTGAGGTGAGGGGTAATAGCTCCGATAGCGACATCAGTTGGGTCGGCGGTGTGCAGGCTTGGGGTAATGCCGGATGGGTCGGCCAGACCAAGACTTCGGAGCCACGTTATACGGCTAACATTGCTGGCGCTCCAACCACCGTGTACGGCGGTTCGTCCAATGACATTCTCGGTGCGTCTTCCGGCTCGCAAAATACCAATAAGAATAAGTACGACCAGCGCAATTCTGTTTACGTGCCGAGCGATACAAGCGGTACTGTCAACTGGAATCAGAACGATGATCAGATTGGCTCTACTGGCGAAACTTTTGATGGTTTCGGCTCGTATATCAAGACGTTGTCGGACAATCTGAGCAATCTCAGCAAGCAGCAGTCAGATAGCGTCTACGTGACTAATGCTAAGACAACTTACAGCGACGAGAACTACACCAATTTGGTACGCACCAAATTTGATGGCACGTATTCTTTCACCATTAACAGCGGACACGAGAAGATCATTGAATTCGTGGGCAACGGTACGTCCTCCATGCAGGTGTTCAATCTGCCGGCATCCACACTGAATGATTCTTCTTCTTCGTATTCTGGTGTCAGCTTCTCGTTCAAGAACATTCCGGACACTTCTTCCGTGGTCATTAATGTGACCGGTGAGAATGTGGACTTCCACAATGGTTGGCGCTTCTGGTGGACGGATACGAACGGCACGACCAGTGAACTGGGCGGTTCCTATATGAAGGCTGCCTATGCCAAGCGCGCTCAGCAGATCATGTGGAACTTCGCGGATGCGAGCAACGTGGTCATCCGAGGTGGTCAGGGTAGCGGCACTACTACGCGTACAGGAGTGAATTCCGCGGCGGAAAGCAACGATGACGTGTGGGCCGGCACGTTCAATATGGAAACCAAGGATGATCCGGCCGCGGGTATGCTCGGCAGCATCTTGGTACCGAACGGTAGCTTTGAATCGCATGTGAGTACCAACGGCCGCGTATGGGTCGGTGGATCGTTCGCCATGTACAACCCTGATGCGGTGGGCAACACCAATAACGGTACGTTCTACCCGTTCATAAACTATGAACGAAGCCATTCCGCTTCGGCTCTGGATATGGACCAGGAACGCCATAACCTGCCGTGGAACGGCTCGTACTCCACGCAGTGCGCGGCTATCGCTTGGGATAAGGTCGATGCTTCCACCCAGGCAGCATTGGGCGGCACGACCTGGACGGTGTACGCTTCGAAGAGCGATGCACAGAACCAAAGTAACGCGCTTAAGACAGTTACGGATAACGCGTATGGTGACGATGACTCCAATAACGGCTCGTTCAGCATCGGCGGTTTGAATCCGAACGCCATCTACTACATCCGTGAGGTTTCCGCCAATAACACGGCCTACGCCACGAACACCAACATCTACGCCATCACAGCTGGTGGTGAGGGGTCTACGGCTCGCGTTGTCACGAATGTTTACGACTCAGAAGGCAATGAGATAACCGACTCCAACAAGAAGCTGCTTCCGAGCGCGGGTGACAATTCGATTAACGCTAAGATCGCCAATAAGAGGAGCGGCACGTCCATCGAGTGGTCAAAGGTTGATGGCACGGATACCGAGACACTGCTTGGCGGCTCTGCGTGGACGCTCTCCAAAATGAATGGCAATACTGCTGAGCAGTCTTGGAACATTACTGACGACCAGTCCGGTACAGAGGTCAAAAACATTACGATTGCGGATGCAGACGGTAATACCGTTACGTCCGCGTCATTTACCGATACCACCCCGCAGCAGTTCACTGCAACCGCTTATGACCAGAATGGTCAGGAGATCAGTGGCGCCAAATTGAAGTGGTCGTCCGGCGATGCCACCGTTGCTTCGGTCAGTGAGACAGGCATCGTCACTCCGACCGGCGACGGTACGACGGCAATTACCGTGAAGTCGGCTGATGGTAATGCCACCGCATCGTTCACCGTCAATGTTTCCGGCGTAGAGGCTTCCGTCTCGATTAGCGGCTATACCAATGGTCAGGAAATCAGTCTTGAGAAGGGCAAGACCCTCAAGCTGACTGCTTCCGTGGCTCCTGAAGGCAACACGGTTGAATGGTCCACCTCCAGCGCGGGTGACGTCTCGCTGAGCGCCTCTACTGGCACATTCGTCACGTTGACCGCGAACCGTGTGACCTCAAGCCCCGTTACCATCACGGCCACGGAGACTCACGACAAGACGTTCACCCTGAGGGTGACCGTGACCGCCAAGCAGTACCTCACGCTCTACTTCCAAGCACAGAACAACTGGCCAGCGAATAATGTCAAGGTGCATTACCGGACCACGAACGACGCTGTTTGGACGGATATCAACATGACGCAAATGGATGGCTCCTGCAACAGTTATGCATATGCGAACATTCCGTTGACGGGTAGCAATGCGATTGACTCGACCAGCCAGTTCGGATTCGAGTACATCAATGGAAACGGTTGGTATGGGGCTAGCGGGTCGTCTGACAGCGTTCCAAAGGAAGGCAACAACTTCAAGTTCACCAACGGTAGTGAACTTCCCGATGTTGTGGTGATTTCCGCCGGACCGTCGTATTCGAACAAGGCTCCTTCGGGCTGTGCTGTCACCTCTACTGCCGCGTATAGTAGCCGTCGCGTTACCTCCCGTAGTGGTGAGCATCGTGCGGTTTCGGCTGTGCTGCGCGCTCAGGGTAGTGTGCTGAACGCGGCGAACGAGACTGTCTCCACCAAGGTGGATGAGGACACGGCTGCTGGCAAGTTCAAGGTTTCCGACCTTGCGAATGGCACGTACCAGCTGAAGGAGAAGGCCGCGCCGAACGGTTACGAAGTGTCCGATACGGTGTACACGATCACCATCGCCAACGGAACCGCTACTTGGAGCCCGGCGTTTGGCGCAGATAACACTGGCAACAAGATCGCGAACACTCGTAAGACTGGTAGCGTGACGTGGACCAAGGTGTCTTCGGACTCCAACAATGCCAATCCGCTTCCCGGCTCCCAGTGGACCCTCAAGCAGACGAAGACCTTCTCTTGGGAGAATGGCGTGGCCAAGTACATCGATGCGGATGCCACGCTTGGCACTGTCACCGACTGCGTGAACGACGAGAACAACGTCGCCGATTGCTCCACCCAGACCGGTGAATATGTTGATTTGGATGGTGCCTCCGGCAAATTCAAGATCAGCGGCTTGGTCTGGGGTGAGTACCAGCTCATCGAATCCAAGGCTCCTGACGGATACGATCTCGACACCACTCCGCACACGTTCCGCATCGGTCCGCTGGAAGGCGACAACATCGCTGGCAATTGGTACGCGAACACCGGCTTCAATAACGCAGATACAAGCGCTTACAACGAGCAGACCACGTTCACTGTCAATGGTGGCAACATCAAGAACCAGCCGGGTGTGATTCTGCCGGGGACTGGTGGCGCTGGCGATTATTGGATTTACGCGGCGGCTTTGGTGGCTGCGTTGATAGGTGTTGTTGCGGCTGGAATGGCCCTCAAGGTCAGGAGGCGGCAATGATGAACTCGTCTAGGGGAAGGGGGGCTGGACCGTAGCGTAGCGACCCCAATGCCCACTAGGCAATAACTGAACACACATAACTGAAGATTCAAGATTTCAAACAAGAAAGAAAGGGAGAACAATGAACAAGGTTCTCAAAGGCCTCGTAGCCGTGGCAGCCACCGCGGCAATGGCCGTCGCCGGTTTCGCCGGTGCCTCCACCGCCATGGCGGATGACCCAACTGGTGGTATCGCGGTTGAAGCCAACGATACCCACACCTATTCCGTCTACCAGATTTTTACTGGTACGTACGGTAGTGATGGTTCTCTTGGCAACGTTGCAGCTGGCCAGAACTTCAAGACCGCGAATGGAGCTGGTGATGGCGGCACTAATCTGTCAGCCGCTGATGCTGCCAAGAAGGTGGCTGGGCTTGAGAGCAGTGCCTCCGATTCGATGAAGCTTGAAACTATCAACAAGTTCGTTGATTTGACTGGCGATGCATACGGCACAGTATCGGCCGCAGCTCAGCTGAGCAAGGTCCCGGCTGGTTATTACCTCGCCAAGGACAAGGACACTGTGACCGGTAATGATGCAGCTACTTTGTACATTGTCAAGGTTGTTGGCAATGAAGTCGTGACCATCGCCCGCAAGGCCGATAAGCCGACCTTCGAGAAGAAGGTCCAGGATGCCAACGACTCCGAAGGCACTACCACTGGGTGGCAGGATTCTGCTGACTACGACGTGAACGATACGGTTCCATTTAAGCTGACCGCCACCTTGCCGACGGACAAGGACGATTTCGCGGCGTACAAGACCTACAAGCTGGTCTTTAAGGATACGCAGTCGGCTGGTTTGACTTATCCGGAGGCTTCTGGCTTCATTGTTAAGTATGAGGAAACCGTCGTTCCGGCGAGCCAGTACACCCTGACTCTGAACCCGACTACTACCACTGCTGATAGCACGTTCACCCTCACCATCAACGATGTCAAGTCTCTTACTGATTCCGAGGGTCAAGCCATTGCTGTTGCTAAAGGTGGCAAGTTCACTGTCGAATATGCATCCACGCTGAACAAGAATGCTGTGATTGGTTCTGCGGGTAACCCGAACGAGGCTAAGCTCGAATACTCCAACAATCCGAACTACACTGGCGATGGTGCAGACTCTCCGACTGGTGAGACTCCGAAAGATAAGGTCATCGTCTTCACCTACCAGCTGAACGTCAACAAGACCTTCGATCAGGGTGACCCGGCGGAAAGTGATATGCCGAAGTTCACGCTGTACAAGAAGTACAAGAATGGCGAGAGCGAGGAGTGGAATAAGGTCGGTAAAGAGATCGCTCTGACGAGGGGCGGCACCGAGGGGCATTTCACCTACACTGGATCTTTCTCCCGCATTGATGATGGCGAGTACAAGCTCGTGGAGACCCACACTCCGGCAGGCTATAACACTGCTGCTGACACGCTCTTCACCATCACTGCTGATCACGATGTATTGTCTGACGATCCGGCGCTGACTTCTCTGAAGATTAATCAGACTGACGGTGATAAGATGAATGGTACCGTTCAGGCCGACGTCGTGAACAAGAAGGGCTCCAACCTCCCGTCCACCGGTGGCATGGGCACCGTGCTGCTGTACGTGGCTGGCATCGCCGTGTTCGTGCTCGCTGGCGCGACCCTGGTGATGGCTCTGCGTCGTCGCAATGCCTGATCCTCCGGATTCCATAAGAATCTGAAGTAACCATGTGAAACCCGTGAGCCGCGTTGACGCAAGTCAGCAGCGGCTCACGGGAATCGCAATACATAATTTAAAAACTGAAAATTAAATAATAACTGAACCCACATATGCTGGGCTGGACCACCTCAATCCCTTGTACACTGCCTAATTTTCTTGAGTATCCAGCCTAGCTCCATATATTTTCCGGTTTGCCGTTGGGGGCGAATCAAACATGCTTACTTTCCAATCCACAGAAGAGGGGTCGGCAATGAAGGAACGCACGATCGCAAGCCGCGTCATCGCCGCATGCTGCGCAATCGCCGCCACATTCGCCGCGGCAGCCTGTGCATTCACTACTCGCGATGCCGTCGCGGCTCCAACAACAGACTCTGCCAGCGGCAGCATCGCCATTTCGTACCACCATAAGAGCTCGGATTCCGAAACGTCCGACGATTCTACCAACTTCGCCATTTCGGACGCCAGCTTCAACCTCTACAAAGTCGGGCAGATCCCGGCAAGCGGCGGTGCCACCTTCGAGCCCGTCGCACCGTTCACCGACTCCACCGCCTACCCCGTCGACTGGTCGAAGATGACCGGCAAGGACGCGCAGGTGTGGCGAGACATGGCCAACACGCTCGCCGGACTCATCGCGGTGAACAAGCCCGACGCCACGGCAACCGGTGTCACCAACGCCTCCGGGCATCTGACCTTCACCGGACTGTCCGACGGCCTGTACTTGGCCGTGTCCGACAGCGTTGACGTGAAGGTCGCCAACGCCTCCGGAAAGAACCAGACATGGACGTGCTCTTCCGGCAGTATGCTCGTCGCAGTGCCCGAAGACGGCGTCTCCGGCGGGTCGCGTGTGCTGAGTATCGAACCGAAAACCGAATGTGTGGCGCAACCGCCGAAAACAGTGGAACGCACCGTGCGCAAAATCTGGAATGACCGGAACAATTCTGACGGCAAGCGCCCCGAATCCATCACCGTGAAACTCCTGCGCGACGGCGAGCCCGTGGAAAACGTGAAGCTGAACGAGTCCAACAAGTGGACGCATTCGTGGACAGCGCTCGACGCAGACCACGAATGGACCGTGGTCGAAGCGGCGGTGCCCGACGGCTACACCACCATCTCCGATGTGGAAGGCGACTCCACTGAAATCACCAACACGCACACGCCACCCACCACGCCGGACCAGCCGCACACCGGCGCCGACGTGCAGCAGGCCGCTTGGATTGCCGTGGCCATCTTGGGCGCGGGTTTGGTGCTGCTGATCGTTGCCAAGACGGCTTTGCGGAAGCGGGCGTAGCATAAATAACGTGACGGATGAATCGGACGCCAAGCCAGCTGCGCAAGTCGAATTGGATGCGCAGGTTAAACCGGGTGCGCAGGTTAAACCGGGTGCCAAGCATAAGAAATCGAATGCGCTGCTCAATGTGATGATTGCCATTTCCGCAATCGCCATGATCGGTGCGCTGGGCCTCATCGCGTATCCGACATTCAGCGACTGGTGGAACCGCATGCACCAGTCGTACGCCGTAGCAGGCTACGTGGAACAAACCAAAGACATGTCCGGCGCCGAACGCAAAGCCATGCTGAAAGCGGCGCACGAATACAACGAACGGCTCGCCGCGAACGGCGATCGGTGGCACATGACCGACGCGCAGAAGCGCGAATATGATGAAACGCTCGACGTGACCGGCACCGGCATCATGGGGTACGTGACCATACCGCGCATCAAAGTGAAACTGCCCGTATACCACGGCACCAGCGACGGCGTACTGCAGATAGCCGCCGGGCATCTGGCCGGAACCTCGCTGCCAGTAGGCGGAGCGACCACGCATGCGGTGGTCTCCGGACACACCGGACTGCCATCCGCGCGACTGCTCACCGGCCTCGACGAACTGAAAAAAGGCGACACGTTCGCATTCCACGTGCTCGACGAAACGTACACGTACCAAGTGGACCAGATCTCAGTGGTGCTGCCGAGCGAAATCAGCAAACTGAATATTGAGTCCGGGGCCGATTACGCGACGCTGATCACGTGCACGCCGTACGGTGTCAACTCACACAGGCTGCTCGTGCGCGGGCACCGGATTCCGAACCCCAAAGTGCCAGACAAGACGCAATACGACGAGCCGGGCGAAATGACAGCCGTGGCGGCTGCGGTGATCGGACTGATCGTGTTTGTGGCTGGCTGCGCTTTTGTGGGGCTCGCGCGGCTATGGCGACGCTCCTGGATTGTGCGGCACGGGTTGTGCGCCGGGGCCGGCGCGCGCCATTCGTCTGGTGTTCGGGGGTAGTGTCTAGCCTAGCGCCGCCGCAAGCCGGTGACATCGCTTCTCCGGTGTGCGGGGGTGTGCGTCTGGTCGTGCTTGGTATGTGGTGCGTGGTGTTTGTGTGCTTGTGGTACGTGTTGCGTTTCAGTGTGTGTACTTGTGTTTGCGTGCGTGTGCATGTCTGATGTTGTGCAGGGGTGTTGTTGCGGTGCGCATATGGCCTGAATCGTGCTGGAGCATGGGTTGTGAGCGGATGGGGGTGTGATTCGGGCTGTTTTGGGTGCTTTTGATGCCTCTTTTCGCTCATGACTTGCGATTTTGTCGGTCCGCGCGCGGTCGTGTGCGTACGGGGGTGTGTGCAATGGGTCTTGCGTGGGTGTAGGCGCGCGGGTGTGCCGGTGTAGGCGTGGGTGTAGGCGTGCGGTCGTGGTTTTGGCTGGGTATCTGGCTTATAGATGGCGGATTCGGCCGGGCGTCCGGTGGTATCTCGCTTATAGGTGGCTGGTCGGTTTGGGCAATAGGTCGTTAGGGGGTAGCATGCATGCCCCCTAGATGTCTTGTTTCCGCAAGGGGCCGCCATCTATAAGCGAGATACCATCCGTCGATCCCGCGAATCCGCCATCTATAAGCGAGAAAGCGCGTGAACCGGGCGCTGCGGCGGCGAAATCGCAAAATTATGGAATCGGCTGATTGCTGCGCGCGGCAGGTGGGTAGTATCGGGCGCGGAAGACGTGGAAGGAGCTGCCATGTGTGATGAAGGGGAAACTGCGGATCGGGCGGATGCCGTACGAACGGAATCGCAAAAGATGGAATCGCGAGCGGGGGAGACGGCGCTTGATGGGTCGGCGCGCAGCATCATTGTGCTGATTGTGGTCGGCATGTTGGTGGGGGTGCTGTCGGGCACGTTCGGCATCGGCGGCGGCACGGTGATCGTGCCCGCGCTCGTCTGGCTCGGCCTGTCGCAACGCAACGCGGCCGCCACGTCCACGCTGGCGATCGTGCCGACCTCCATTTCCGGCGTCATTTCGTACGCGACCGGCGGGCACGTCGACTGGCTCGCCGCAGCTCTGCTGTTCTGCGGCATGTTTGTCGGCGGGCAGATCGGCAGTTGGCTGCTGTCACGGCTGCCGGAATTGGCACTGCGGTGGATTTTCGTAGCGTTTCTTGTGTTTGTGGTGATCAATCAGGTGAGTTTCGTTCCGTCGCGCGACCACCAGATCGCCATGACGGTGGTGACCGGCATTGGCTTGGCGTTGCTGGGTGTGGTCATCGGCACGCTGGCGGGGCTGCTGGGCATTGGGGGTGGTGCGCTTGCGGTGCCGTCGCTGTCGATGCTGTTTGGCGCGTCCGACCTGGTTGCGCGCGGCACTTCGCTGTTGGCAATGTTTCCGAATTCGATCACGACCAGCGCGGCGAACTTGAAGCGCAGGCTAGCGCATGTGAAAACCGCGCTGATTATTGGTGTGACGGCGGCTGTGACCGCGCCGCTCGGTACGTGGATTGCGGGCGCCGTTTCGCCGCGAGTTGGGGCGATTATGTTCGCCTGCTATCTGTGCGTGCTGCTGGTGCGGTCCGTGTTCGTGGCCGTAAAGGCCACGCGCGTGGCGCGGGTTGCGCGGGGCTGAGCGGCGCGGGTGTTTTTCCCAGTGGCTGGATGATTTAGTCGCGTGAGTGGTGCGTCAGAGGTGGTTTTTATCCAGTCACTGGGATTTTTGGCGTGTGAGTGGGGTCTGAGAGGTTGGATTTATCCAGCCAGTGGGGGATTTTGGCTTGTGGGGTGCGGTGGGGGTGTTGTTTGACGGAATATGGCGATTTTATTGGCCGTATTCCCCCTGTTCATGCGGTGGATATGTTGCGGTCATCATATGGCGATGAGTGTTCATCTGTCGTTCTTCTGTAGTGCGGTGTGCGTTGGCTTGCGGCACATAGCGTGAGCAGTGGAATCGAAAGATCCAAGCAAATGCAGTTGCGGAAAGGTTCCGCATAGCTGGAAGGTATAGCCGAAAACGGGACTCCGAAATCGGGAAACCGAATCGGGAAACCGCCTCGATCGCAACGAATCGACGAAACCGGACGGCACAGACGAAACTGCATGGAAGAAAGAAGAAACATGAGCAAGCACAAGGCTCTCACGGGCGCAATCGCGGCCCTCGCCTCCGTCGCAACGCTCGGTGCGCTTGCCGCGCCGGCGCTCGCAGCTGACGCCACCTACAGCCCCAACGGCAAGTCCGTTGCGGAACTGGCGCAGCACGGCGGCGCGCAACGCATCGCAGCTATCGGCAACAAAAAAGCCAAGAACGTGGTGCTGTTCATCGGCGACGGCATGGGCGATTCCGAAATCACCGTCGCCCGTGACTATCTCAAGGGCGCCAACGGCCACTTCGACGGACTTGACGCGGTCGGCCAGCCGAGCGCGCTTGGTGACGTGCAGGCTGGTACTGGCCAGTACACCACCTTCTCGGTCGGCAACGGCAGCAAGGACAGCGCTGTCGGCAAGGATGACGACGGCAAACTGGTAGCTAACCCCAACCCGGGCAAGCTTACCCCCGTAACCGATTCCTCCGCCTCCGGTTCCTCCTGGGCCACCGGCACCAAGACCTACAACAACGCCGTCGATGTCGACGTCTACGGTAACCCGCAGCTGAACCTCTTTGAGCTGGCCAAGGCGGCCGGCAAAGCCACCGGCAATGTGACCACCGCCGAAATCCAGGATGCTACCCCGGCCGTGCTGGAATCGCATTCGTCCGAACGTGCCTGCTACGGCCCACAGGGCAAGACCGACGGCACGTCCAACAATGCCTCCAAGCAGTGCCTCATCAACCAGCTTAAGGAAAACGGCGGCATCGGCTCCATCTCCGAGCAGCTGCTCGACACACGCGCCGACGTAACCATCGGCGGTGGTTCCAAGTACTTCCGTCAGACCGTGCAGGGCGGTGAATACAAGGGCAAGACTGTGTGGGAGCAGGCCAAGGAAATGGGCTTCCAGACCGTCGAGAACGATCCGGCTGCCATGAACGCGCTGCAGTACAAGGACGGCCAGCCAGTGCTCGCCCTGATGAGCGACGGTAACATGCCGACCAAGTTCAACCCGTCCAAGGCCACCGCCAAGGATTCAGCTAAGGACGCCAACCCGACCGTGTGCACCCCGAACGCCGACTGGCTCGGCAACCAGGGCTCCTCGCTCAAGGACATGACCAAGAAGGCGCTCGATTTGCTGAACGACAACCCGAACGGCCAGAAGAACGGCTTCTTCCTGCAGGTCGAGGGTGCCTCGATCGATAAGCAGGACCACGCAGGCAACGCCTGCGGCCAGATCGGCGAGACCGACGACTTCGACCAGGCCATCGCCTACGCCATGCAGAACGTGGATCTTTCGAACACGCTCGTGATCGTCACCGCCGACCACGCGCACACTTCCCAGATCCTCAATGCCCAGCCGGCCTACGCGCTGTCCACCGTGCTGAAGACCGCTGACGGCAACAACATGGTCGTCTCCTACGGCACCGCGCAGGAAGATTCCCGCGACACCGACGGCGGCTACAACGGCGGCGACATGGAGCACACCGGCACCCAGCTGCGTATCGCGGCTTCCGGTCCTGGCGCGCAGCGCGTCATCGGCCTGACCGACCAGACCGACAACTTTTACACGATCGCCGGCGCTCTGGGACTGGCCACTTCCACCGAATCGCAGAAGGCACTGTCTGACAACGGCACTGTGAAGGTCTCTGCTGCCGACGGCAAGTTCACCGCGGACGTCGACGGCTTCAACGGCGACGCTGTGCTCAGCTACGAGCTGAAGGACAAGAACGACAAGACCGTGGCCGTGTCCGATTCCTCCACTCCGCTCTCCGGCGTGCGCGTCAAGACCGCACAGACCACTCCGATCGCGCTGGACGGCGTCACCGAAGGTTCCGAATATACGCTCACTGTCACCGGCCGCCAGTCCGGCGAGGCCGTGACCGTTGACTTCCAGGCTCCAGCTGCCAACTCCGCCGACAAGAACAACGGCAAGCCAGGCGTTGGCGCTGCGGGCGCTGACAAGGACGGCGTGATCGCTTCCGGCAAGGTTTCCGACAGCGCGCAGGCCGGTCCGTTCGGTGCCGCTCTGCTGGGCAAGACCGGTACCGCGGTACTGGCCGTGGCGATTGCGATCGCCATGCTGGTTGCCGTCGCGATGCTCGTCAAGACCGCGAAGGCCGCCAAGAACGACCGCTGATTGGCTGAATAACCTCCGATAATCCCCAAAACCGCCGCCGCTGAGATGCTCCCCAGCGCCGGCGGTTTTGGGTTTTGCGCAAAGTTGAGTGAGGTGTGCTCAAGATTTTTTGCGATTTTGGGAATAATAACTTGCGATTCAAAGTTGAGTGGTGTAGGCTCAAGTTTTGGAAAGCATGAGAGACGGCAATCCGGAAACGGCGATCCGAAACTCGAGCGAAGAACGAAAAGAACGTATAGCGAACCTATTGCAAAGGAGACCAAATATGGGACGCGCAGTTGGCATCGATCTGGGTACTACCAATTCCTGCATCGCAACTCTTGAAGGTGGCCAGCCCACCGTTATCGTGAACGCTG
>ERZ773103.3623-NODE-3623-length-12377-cov-19.493183_pt1 | contig 12377 bp, 11 predicted proteins | sample MGYA00511118_ERZ773103 | MGnify/ENA primary metagenome ERZ773103 (study PRJEB29015, sample SAMEA2737821) | human gut metagenome | biome: human gut; feature: human-associated habitat; material: faeces | place: China | collected 2012 ... | reverse complement strand
ATGACTTATGATGATGCCTAGTATTTTTGGAGAAAACTTATTTGATGACTTTATGGATGATTTTTCATTCCCGACGTTTCCGAATGTCGACAAAGAACTGTATGGAAAACATGCTAAGAATCTGATGAAGACAGATGTAAAAGAGACCGAAAATGCATACGAGATTGATATTGATCTTCCGGGATTTAAGAAAGATGAGATCCAGATGGAACTGAAAGACGGTGTACTTACCGTCAGTGCAGCTAAAGGACTGGATAAAGATGAGGAAGATAAGAAAGGTAACTATATCAGAAAAGAACGTTATGCGGGCAGCATGAGCAGAAGCTTCTATGTAGGAAAACATGTAACGGTAGAGGATGTACACCCGAAATATGAAAGTGGAATCCTTTCATTCAGTGTTCCGAAAGAGGAAGCAAAACCGGTAGAAGAGAAGAAACATTACATTTCAATTGAAGGTTAATGAAAGCTCATAGACATAAAAAAGAGTGATGGTACCCCACAGGTATTGAGCCTGTGGGGTATCATATCATAAAAACACATATAGAAAAGCAAATGACGGGAGGGAGAACAATGGCGGCAAAAAGAGATTATTATGATGTTCTTGGAATCAGCAGGAGTGCGGACAAGAGTACAATAAAAAGAGCATATCGTAAACTGGCCAAGAAATACCACCCGGATACCAATGCCGGAAATGCACAGGCGGAAGAGAAGTTCAAGGAAGCAACGGAAGCCTATAATGTGCTGAGTGATCCGGAAAAAAAGAAATTGTATGATCAGTTTGGCCACGCAGCTTTTGACGGCAGTGCCGGGGGCAGTGGAGCTTACGGTTATGGAAGTGAACCGGGAGGCGGCACCTATAGCTATAACGGACCGAATGGGAGCTTTCATGAATATCATTTTGAAGGCGGCGATATGGATGACATCCTGAAGAATATATTCGGCGGTGGATTCTCGGAAGGAGCAGGAAGCGGCTTTCACGGATTTGGAGGATTCGGAAAAGGATTTAGCGGTGGCGGAAATTTCCGGCAGGATGGTTCCGATGTGACAGCTGAAATAGATGTAACATTTGATGAGGCTGCATTCGGTGGAGATAAAGTTATCCGGCTGTCAGATGCACAGGGCAGCAATGTGGCAGGAAAATCATTGAAAGTGCATATTCCGGCAGGTATCAGCGACGGAAAAAGCATCCGTCTGAGAGGAAAAGGAATGCCGGGAGTGTCCGGAGGTAAAGCAGGAGATCTGTTATTAAAGGTCCATGTAGGAACACGGCCTGGTTATGAACGGAAGGGAATGGATGTTTATACCAGTACAGAAGTACCCTTTACAACAGCTGTTTTAGGCGGTGAGATCATTGTACCTACCCTGTATGGTAATGTTTCCTGCAAACTGCGTGAGGGAACCAGATGCGGCTTAAAGATCCGTCTTGCCGGTAAAGGTATTGTTTCCATGAAAGACCCGAAGGTAAAAGGCGACCAGTATGTGACCATCCAGATCGCTGTTCCGCAGAACCTGACAGCAGAGGCAAAAGAAAAACTGAGAGAATTTGCAGCTGCCTGTGAAAAGGGCAGAAGAGGCGGGAGAACAGCCGCTTAATGATCTATAATATTAAAAATAATAATGTGAGGTACCTTATGAAAAAGAACCGAAATCCAGAAAGAACAAAAACCTTGAAAGAAAAAGGTAAGATCCCTTTCCGGTACCGCTTCTTTTTGGGAGGTGCCTCTTTTTTTCTTGCCCTTATGATCCTTGTTACAGGTGTGGCTTTTGCGTTTCGTGAGACCATTGACCTGTATCTTTCCGGCAGCCGTACCAATGTATCAAAAGAGGCGAAAGAAGAAGCTGCCTATAACAGCCGCCGTCTGGCAGCCCAGATCGAGGCGGAAGGTGCTGTTCTTTTGAAAAATGAAAACAATACCCTGCCTCTTTCAGAAGAGATCACCCGGGTAAATGTATTTGGCTGGGCATCCACCCAGTGGCTGGGAAGCGGTTCCGGTTCCGGAAGAGTGGAAAAAGTAGACCTGGATCTTTTAGGAGCATTAAAAGAAGCGGGAATCTCCTATAATGAAGAACTGACCCGGATGTATCAGGATTTCCAGCCAAAGCGTCAGAAAACATCTACTCTTGAAAGCTGGCCGGAAGAAAGCTGCCGGCTTTATGAACCGGATATTACAGATACAGAATATTACACAGAAGATCTGCTTAAAAACGCAAAAGAGTATTCAGATACAGCGATCATGGTAGTAGGAAGGCTTTCAGGGGAAAGCAATGACTGTCCTCAGATCCAGTATAAAAAAGTAAAGAAGAACGGACAGCTCGAAGAGTACGGATTCAATGACTGCCCAATCATCCAGGGATCTGCTTTAAAAGCTCTTGAAGATCCAATGGGACCTTGGGGAGACAAGATCATGGAATTAATGGATACAGTTGATTCTTATATTCCAGATCCACAGCGTGATACAGATAAACCATTCTTAATGCCAGTAGAGGACGTATTCACAATCACAGGTCGTGGTACAGTTGCTACAGGTAGAGTAGAGAGAGGAACACTTCACTTAAATGATCCACTTGAGATCTTAGGTGTTAAAGAAGATGTTCAGTCTACAGTTGTAACTGGTATCGAGATGTTCCGTAAACAGTTAGACGAGGCTATGGCTGGTGATAACATCGGTGCATTACTTCGTGGTGTTAACCGTGACCAGATCGTTCGTGGACAGGTTCTTGCTAAACCAGGTACTGTAACATGCCACAGAAAATTCACAGCTCAGGTTTACGTTTTAACAAAAGACGAAGGTGGACGTCATACTCCATTCTTCAACAACTATCGTCCACAGTTCTACTTCAGAACAACAGACGTAACAGGTGTTTGCGAGCTTCCAGAAGGAATCGAGATGTGTATGCCTGGAGATAACGTAGAGATGACAGTTGAACTGATCCATCCAGTAGCTATGGAGGAAGGTCTTCGTTTCGCTATCCGTGAAGGTGGACGTACAGTAGGATCAGGTACAGTTGCTTCAATCATCGAGTAATTAATATCTAGATAGATTTAATATCGATACTTAAAATGAAATATGCCCGCAGAGCTTATGCTCTGTGGGTTTTTTGTGTTGGAAATTTTGAATGGAATAGCGAATAGTATAAAAAACGGTTGTCAAAATAAAAAAATACGAGAAAAAGTAGAGATGCCGATGGAAAGGATGGTTGAGTATTGGGGAGTGATGGAAGAAAGCACTCTGAAAATTATGTATTCATAGTAGTAGATAACCACTAAAAAGGAAAAAGCAAGCGAAAGTATGTTCGTATTTTCGCTTGCTTTTTAAATTATATTAGAGTATAATAGGGAAAAAACAGGTATAAATATATTCCCAGGGAGTGATGAGAATGAGACAGGTACATATAAGAGTTGATGATGAGTTATATAATGAGCTGAATTCATATTCAGAAAAGAATGAATTGAGTATGCAGGACTGTGTTAGAGAAGCAGTAGCATATTATATGAGTGATGTAAAAAAGAAGAAGAATACAGGGAAAGAGAAAAAATTTACATTTATTGATCTTTTTGCTGGGATTGGTGGTATGCGTATTGCATTTGACCGGGCCGGCGGTCAATGTGTTTATTCAAGTGAATGGAACAAATATAGTCAGCAGACTTATTTTGCAAACTTTGGAGAACAGCCGGAAGGAGATATTACAAAAGTTAATGCCGAAGATATTCCGGATCATGATATTCTGGTTGCGGGATTTCCGTGTCAGCCTTTTTCAATAGCCGGGGTATCAAAGAAAAACAGTATGGGAAGAGCCACCGGATTTGAGGATAAAACACAGGGCACTTTGTTTTTTGATGTCTGCAGGATATTGAAAGAAAAAAGACCTAAGGCATTTATGCTTGAAAATGTTAAAAATTTATGCAGCCATGATAAAGGAAGAACTTTTCAGGTAATCAGAGAGTCACTGGATGAGTTGGGCTATGAAATTTTCTATAAAGTTCTGGATGGACAGAATTATGTTCCTCAGCACAGAGAGAGAATATTAATTGTAGGATTTGACAGAGAACGCTATGGAGATAAAATTGATTTTGAGTTTAATCTTACACCACGTGTTCCAAAACCCGTTATGAGAGATATTCTTGATGAAGAGGTTGCGGACAAATACACATTGTCTGATAAATTGTGGACATATCTGCAGAATTACGCAGCAAAGCATCGGGCAGCTGGTAACGGATTTGGATATGGAATAGCTCCTTTGGATGGAGTGTCCCGGACATTGAGTGCTAGGTATTACAAAGATGGATCGGAAGTGCTTATTGCACAGGAAGGAAAGAATCCGAGAAGGCTGACTCCAAGAGAATGTGCAAGATTGCAGGGCTTTCCGGATACATTTAAGATTCCTGTTTCGGATACACAGGCATATAAGCAATTTGGAAATTCTGTAGTTGTTCCATTAATGGGAGAAGTTGCAAAACTAATTGTAGATGAAATTGACAGATTGGATAAAGAAGGTGCGGAATGGAAACAGGTTATTTAAATAAATACTTTTCCGGGGTGATTGTAAAAAAATTATCTGAAGTTGAAGCTAATATTGAAAGTAGTAATCAGCATGAACTTAATGGAAATAAAGCCATGCGACAGATATTGGGAACAGATATCCAAAGAAGAGAGTTTGACACGATATTTTTATATATGGAAGATGATTTTACTATAGATGCATCCGGAAAGATGACATGGTATGATTCAAGGTACAATAATCCAAAAAGGACAGAATGGAGATTTTACTTTCCAACGACAGAAGTATCAAAACGTGCAAAAGTCGGAGACAGTCTTTTTATATGCAAAAGAACAGATGATACCTTACTTATTATCATTGCCAAGAAAGATAGTACAATAGAAAATCAGTTATATTGGTTATTCGATTTGAACGAGGAAGATGCGGAAAGATTTATTGGAAAAACTGAATTTAGCAGTGGAGATAAACAAATTGAATTCGCTGTCAGAATGATTTTAGAACAAATAGGAATTGAATATGAAGATCGAAGTATAGAATCTTATCTTGAACCGATGTTAATTGAATTTCATGGAAGTTTTCCAACGACAAGGGAATTTTCTGCATATGCAAGAAATACAATTACGGATGTAGATCCTGTAGAAAATCCAGATGATACTTTACTTAAATGGGTGAACCGAGAGGAAGCATTATTTAAGTTACTGGAACAATATCTGATAAAAGAGCGAATTCAGCAGGGATTTAAGGTGGGTGAAGATGTTGATGTGGATGCATTTATCCAATTTTCGCTTTCTGTGCAAAACAGAAGAAAAAGCAGAGCAGGATTATCTTTGGAGAATCATATAGAAGCATTGTTAAAAGAACAGAAAATTATATATTCACATACACCAGTTACTGAAGATAAATCGAAGCCGGATTTTATTTTCCCAAATATAGAAGCGTACAGAGATAAAACATATCCGGAAGTAGAATTGACAATGTTGGGAGCTAAAAGTACATGTAAAGACAGATGGCGACAGGTATTGTCTGAAGCAGAGCGAATAGAACGCAAACACTTGCTGACACTTGAATCGGCAATAAGTGAAAATCAGACTAATGAAATGATTAATAAAAAATTACAACTGGTGTTGCCATTGCCAATTCATGAAACATATACATTAAAACAGCGAGATTGGCTCTATTCTGTGAAAATGTTTTTGGAAGAAGTAAAAGAAAAACAGAAATTTTATGAGAGAAAGCAGATATAATTATGGATATAAAAAGTCCGGAAGAACGTAGCAAAAATATGGCAGCAATACATTCAAAGAATACGAAACCGGAAATATATCTGAGAAAATTATTGTTTGCCAAGGGTTACAGATACGGAGTAAATTCAAAAAGTGTACCGGGACATCCAGATATATACATGAAAAAATATAATACAGCAATTTTTGTACATGGGTGTTTTTGGCACAGGCATGAGGGATGCAAATATGCTTATATGCCAAAATCAAAGATAGAATTCTGGCAGAAAAAGTTTAGTGCAAATGTAAATAGGGATAAAATAGTCAGAAAAGAATTACAGGAACTCAAAATAAAGCAGCTTATTATATGGGAATGTACAATAAAGGAAATGAAAAAAGATGAAATATACAGGGATAAAATAGTAGGACAAATAATAGATTTTTTTGGTGAGTTGGATTATTTTCGGGAAATTTAAATTATGGCATGATCTTTTGAAATTCAGTTTCAGAGATCGTGCTGATTTTATTTTTTGAACTTGTAGCTTAAAGGATAGTATGGTACAATGATAAAAAAATAGCACTCATCAGCGGCGAGTGCTAACAAAAAAACGACATTTAGAGAAAGAGGTATTATTATGGAAGAATATTTAAACTTGGGCGGAAATTCTAATGTAAAAGCGTATTCAATTGGACAGGACTATATAGATGTAGTTTTTGGAAGAGGAGCTCGTTATCGTTATTCTTACAGAAGTGCAGGAATAGATAAAGTTGAGCAGATGAAAATGCTTGCAAGGAAGGGCGTTGGCTTAAATTCGTATATTATGAGGTATGCGAAGATGGACTATGAAAAATAATCTGGAGGGGTGTAGATGTATCATGTAGAAGTGAAAAATTGTAACAGTATTTTGACGGGTAACATAAAGGTTGAAGAAGGAAAATTAAATATTAAGTATGGAATAAATGGAACTGGAAAGACGACGATAGCAAAGGCAATAGAAGTAGCAAATAATCCAGAAAAGCTTCAGGAGTTAAAATCATATTTTGCAGAGGACCCGGCTGGTGTAACAATGAATCCCCCATTTGAAAAGGTTCTTGTGTTTAATGAGGAGTTTGTTGACAAGGTTGTTTTTAAAGAGGATGAGGTGATAGAGAATTCGTTTGAAGTTTTTTTAAAAACACCGACGTATGATAGTAAGAAAGAGCAGTTGGATCAGCATTTAAAGTCGTTACATCAGATTATGGAAAAAGATTCAGAAGTTATAGAATTGCAGGAATTGATGGAAAAAATTGGTGGAAAGTTTAAAAGAACAGCCAAGGGAACATTGAACAGACGTGGAACAATGAAAAGTCTGTTAACAAAACAAAATCTGTATAATGTTCCAAATGAATTAGAGGTTTACAAAGATTTTTTTGCGAATAAAGATATTAATATAGAGTGGATAGACTGGAAGAACAAAGGCGATACATATGACATTGAAGACAGATGTCCGTATTGTTCTGAAAAGGTAAACCGGATTGAACACGACAAGCGTAAAGAGATATTTCAAAAGAATTATACAAAAACAGATTCACAAAATTTGAAGGAACTATTAGATCTGCTGGAAAGTTTGGAAGCTTATATTAAACCAGACCAATATACAACGTTGATATCTTATGTGAAAAATGATACCCCGGAAGATATTATTGAAAAGATTATGAGCGATTTGCTGGGGGAATTTGATTTGATTTTGTCCAGATTTATTGCTATTGAAGAGTTTGGAAACAGAAAGATCGTCATAAATGATATATCGAAACTAGACACACAAATTGCATCAATGATATTTCCGCAAGAATTATTCCATATATTTGGTGGTGAAAAAATAGAGGGAGTATTTGAACGGATTAATAATAAAGTAGATAAATTGCGGTCGGAAGTTGCGGTCCTAAAACAGGAAATGGGAGCACTCAAGGGAATTATGCAGGCAACTATAGTTCAATCACAAACGGACATAAATGAATTTCTGAAAACAGCCGGCATAAATTATGAGTTAGTAATTAAAACGGAAGATGAATCCAATAGTAGAACTATATTGAAACAATGTTTTACAGAAGAAAAAACAGATGTTACAAAAATCAGACAACATTTAAGTTGGGGAGAGAAAAATGCATTTTCATTGATACTTTTTATGTATTATGCCAATTTGCAAGATTCTGATTTGATTATTTTGGATGATCCGATTTCTTCGTTCGATACTAATAAAAAATATGCTATTCTACAGAGAATGTTCAAAAATGTAGGCAATAAAAATGTTACGTTTGCAGGTAAAACAGTACTGTTATTAACACATGATTTTGAACCTATTACGGATTTTATTGTAGTTGGGAAATTAGATGAAAGTAAAGCGGTTGCTTCATTTATTTGTAATGTTGAAGGAAAAGTGATAGAAAAAGATATTAATCCGGAAGATGACGTTAAGTTGATTTTGCGTGAGTGTAAAGAGATTTCTACTGATGAGAATGTTAATGTTGTAAGCCGAATTGCTTTTCTTAGGAAATTATGCGAATTAAATGAATGCAGAGATGCTTGGGGAAATGCATATGAGATTTTATCTTGCCTTGTACATGCCAGACCGATAAAAAGAAAAATTGCTAGTGATGTATATGAGGATATGTTACCTGAAGAAATCAATGAAGGATTAAATAAAATCAAAGAATTTATTCCAGATTTTAATTATGAAGAGTTGCTTGAAAATACATATACGATAGATCATATCAAAGAATTGTATAATTCGGAATTAAATGCTTATCTGAAAATTCAATTGTTCAGGGCGTTGAAAGACATAGTTGATGATAAACAGTTGCGTTTAAGACCGATGGACAGTGCATGGTATAAATTTATTGATGAAACCTATCATATAGAAAATGATTATTTACACTATCTTGATGTTATGAAGTTTAATATTGTACCGGATTACATTATGAAAAAAGTAGATGGAATAATGAGTGAACTATAAAACTGTGATAACATCATGATAACAAAATCTCCAAACCCACATGGACACATCGGAAAATCTGGATTTTCCCCACGAATCACACGGAAAATCACATTTGTACACCGGTCTGCTATTCCTGAAGGCAGACCTACAGCAGAAACAGGTAAAATTTCTACAATTATCGAGTAATAATATCTAGTCAGACTTAATATCGATATTAGAAAAAAGAACTACCGTTAGACGATTAGTCCACATTTTTATTAATTACAAAAGTCACCTCATAGCTTTGCACTGAGGTTATTTTTGTATCCTACTATTATTTCCCCCAATATGTTGTGCTTTGAAAAATCCTATTGAAACTGACCGCATTTCTCAGTATAATATCACTGTATTAGGAAATACTTTGAAAAACGTCTGTTAGGGAAGATTCTCTAACGGACGTTTTTGGGGATAATTAAAATCATATGGCTAATGGGAGGAATTTATGGATAAGGCATATTTAAAGCGGGCAAGTACCGTTGCAAAGGTCATTTTTGGAAATGTTTTCTATGCTTTTGTAATCAAACTTTTTCTTTTACCGGGGAATCTGATGACAGGAGGAACAACCGGTATTGGTCTGGTAGTGAAGCATTTTACGGGAGCATCAATTTCTGGATTTGTCTTAGCATTTAATATTGTGATGCTGATAGTTGGAGTGATTTTTCTTGGTAAGAAATTTGCACTGACGACAATTCTCAGTTCTTTCACATATCCAATTGCATTGGAAGCGGCCAATCATATTTTTGGGGATCTGGTGATCACGGATAATCCAATGCTGAATACGATTTTTGCCGGACTTGGAATCGGGATTGGACTTGGTATTGTAATTCGAACAGGAGCTTCTACCGGAGGTATGGATATTCCACCGTTGATTTTGAATAAGTATTTTCGAATTCCGGTGTCAGTGAGTCTGAATGTATTTGATATATTGATTCTGTTACCGCAGATTCTATATAATCCTCCGGAACGCGTTTTATACGGAATTTTACTGGTAATGATCTACACGACAGTGCTGGACAAAGTGTTAGTGATGGGAAATACCAAGACGGAAGTGAAGATTATCAGCAAACAGGTGGAAGAAGTACGTCAGGCAATTCTTGCGCAGGTAGACAGAGGCGTGACGATGCTGTATGGGGAAGGCGGTTACAAACAAGAACAAAAGCAGATTGTATTGAGTATTGTGTCTAATCGAGAACTTCCACAAGTTGAGAAATTGATCAGACAGATTGACCCGGAGGCATTTATGATCATCAGCAGAGTTACAGAGGTACGAGGAAGAGGCTTCTCTTTGAGTAAACATTACGGAGAAGAGGAAGGCTGATGATGCTGCAAAAACAGTACTGTAGATTAAACATTTATAGAATTAAGGAAGAACAGTTGTATGCTAAATAAAAAAGATTTCTTAAAATACGCATCAAAATTAGCCTTTCCGATCATGATTCAAAATTTGATTGGAACATTGGTAAATATTGCCGATACGGTAATGCTTGGATACGTAAGCCAGACGGCGATGTCAGCTTCATCACTTGCGAACCAGTATACGTTTATTCTGTTCTGCTTATATTACGGTATGGCTACAGGAACTTCGGTTCTGTGTGCCCAGTACTGGGGAAAAGGGGATAAAAAGACAGTAGAAAGGATTCTCGGTCTTGCGGAACGGATTTCACTGATCGTCTCGCTTATATTTTTCGTTATTTCCTTTACTATGCCGGTTACGGTTATGAAGATTTTCACAAATAGTCCGGATACGATTGCTGCCGGAAGTGAGTATTTGAAGGTGATTTCATTTTCATTTATGTTTATGGGGTTCTCGCAGGTTTTTATGAGCGCTCTTCGAAGTATTGGAAAAATAATGCTGCCTTCTATTACGTACATTGTTTCTCTTTGTGTCAATGTACTTTGTAATGCCACATTTATCTTTGGTCTGTTTGGATTTCCAAAGCTTGGCGTTACAGGTGTTGCACTTGGTACTGTGATTGCCAGAATTACAGAGGTATTAATTTGTCTCATCTATTCATTAAACAGTTCAGATGTCAGATTCCGGATAAAATATTTCTTTGCGAAATCAGGTATTTTGTTTCATGACTTTATGAAAATTGCCACTCCAGCCGTGGTAAATGATGTTGTCTGGAGTTTTGCCACTTCAGCATTTGCAGCAATTCTTGGGCATATCGGAGATGACATGGTTGCCGCAAATGCGGTTGCTGTTATGGTGGTAAATATTGGTGCTATTGCCTGCCGAGGTTTTGCCAACGCTACTACTATCATTATCAGCCAGGAGTTAGGGAAAGATCAAATTGATACAGCCGGAGAATACGGGAAACGGATGCTTAGGATAACACTTGCTGTAAGCCTGATCGGATGCGTTATTATTCTGGCGATTCGTCCTCTGATACTGGACTTCTATCGGGATAAATTGACCGAGACTGCCCTTTCTTATCTTAGCATTTTTATAATTATGACAACCTGGCGTCTTGTGGGAGAAGGGATTAATACCTGCCTTATATGCGGTTGTTTCAGAGGTGGCGGAGATTCCAGATTTGGAATGATCGTAGATTCCATATTTATGTGGCTTGTTGCAGTTCCGGCAACTTTCCTTGCAGCATATGTTTTTAAATTACCGCCTGTCTGGGTTTACTTTGTAATGACTTTAGATGAGTTCGAGAAAATGCCAGTGGTATTTATTCACTATTTCAGAAAGAAATGGCTTACAAATATTACCAGAGATTTTGATTGAGGAGAAGTATGATCATGTCAAAAGATGAATATCTAATTACAGATGCGCCCCTGAAAGCGTTAACTGTTTTTGCAATGCCTATGATCTTAGGCAGTTTTTTTCAGCAGATATATAATATGGCTGATTCGATCATTGTCGGTCAGTTTGTTGGTTCTTCGGCACTTGCGGCTGTCGGTGCCTGTGCTGCACTTACGAATGTTTTCATTTGTGTAGCTCTGGGCGCCGGTGTAGGCGCAGGTGTACTCGTAAGCCGTTATTTTGGAGCCAGAGATTATGGTAAAATGAAAACAATTGTGTCGACATCGCTGATCAGCTTTTTAGTCCTGAGCATACTACTTGGAATCTTTGGCTTTTGCTTTTCACATTCAATGATGAGCTTATTACAAACACCTGCGGATATACTGGATGAAGCAGTACTGTATCTGCGGGTTTATTTTGTGGGATTCCCATTTCTGTTTATGTACAACATCCTCTCAACGATGTTTACTTCCATCGGTGAATCCAGAATTCCATTGGTTCTTCTGATTTTTTCATCTGTATTAAATATTTTTATGGATCTTTGGATGGTAGCCGGACTTGGTCTCGGCGTATTTGGTGCAGCTCTGGCAACGCTTATTGCACAGGGAATTTCCGCAGTCTTTTCATTTCTGATTTTCCTTTATAGAATGAGACGGTATAAATGTCAGTTTGAATGGTTTGACGGACAGGAGTTATATTCGATGCTTCAAATTGCCATACCGTCAGTTCTCCAGCAGTCTACAGTGTCGATTGGTATGATGATCGTACAGGCGGTTGTAAATCCATTTGGCACACAGGCGCTTGCAGGTTATTCGGCAACGATGCGAGTGGAAAATGTTTTTTCACTGATTTTTGTATCCATCGGCAATGCGATTTCGCCGTATATATCCC
>ERZ773103.3607-NODE-3607-length-12404-cov-3.719653_pt1 | contig 12404 bp, 10 predicted proteins | sample MGYA00511118_ERZ773103 | MGnify/ENA primary metagenome ERZ773103 (study PRJEB29015, sample SAMEA2737821) | human gut metagenome | biome: human gut; feature: human-associated habitat; material: faeces | place: China | collected 2012 ... | reverse complement strand
TTATCCCGAATGTATTCCTGGGGTTTTGTGTAGGGCACTACAAACAGGTTGGCGCCGCCGGTCTACACGGACATGACCGTTCTGGAATATCTGAAATTCGTGGCGGAATTAAAGAAAATTCCAAAGGATCAGAGAAAGAAACAGATTCTTGAGGTCATGAATCTGGTGAAGATCACCGATATGCAGAACCGTCTGATCAAGAACCTGTCGAAAGGATACCGACAGAGGGTCGGACTGGCACAGGCAGTGCTCGGTTATCCGCCGATCATCATCCTCGATGAGCCGACGGTAGGCCTGGATCCCAAGCAGATCATTGAGATCCGCGACCTGATCAAATCACTGGGTAAAAAACATACCGTTATCTTAAGTTCCCACATCCTCTCCGAGGTCAGCGCTGTCTGCGATTACGTCATGATTATCGCAAAGGGACAGCTTGTTGCGAGCGATACTCCGGAAAACTTAAGTAAACTGATGCTTGGATCAAACACGGTTACATGTACCGTTCACGGAACGAGAAAGCAGCTGGTTCCGGCGCTTAATGCGCTCGATGCAAAAGAGATCCAATATGAAAATACGCCGAATGAGGAGCAGATTAAGGTAAAAATTACCACGGAAAAGGATAAGGATATCCGCGAGGAGCTGTTCTATGCACTGGCAAAGGCCAACTGCCCGATCCTCGAGCTGACTTCCTCCTCGATGTCTCTGGAAGACGTCTTCCTGGAGCTGACCGATGATTCCGGAAAGGCTGCAAGAAAGCTGAAAAAAGCAGAGAAAGAACAGCTGAAACAAAAAGAATGTGAAAAAGAATGTGAACCGGAAGCAGACAAAACGGCTGTCGGGGAAACGTCTGAAGAAAAAAGCACAGATGCAGCGGAATCAGCCGCTGAAACAAAACAGGAGGAGGGAGACGCACAATGACGGCGATTTATAAAAAAGAGTTAAAAAGCTATCTGACAAGCATGATCGGATATCTGTTTATGGCGTTTACTCTGGCGCTGTTCGGCCTGTATTTTACGGCCATCAACCTGCAGCAGGGTTACCCGGAGATCGGATACGCGCTGCAGAATTCCGCATTTATTCTGCTGATCGCAGTACCGGTTCTGACAATGCGTGTCCTGTCGGAGGAGCAGAAAAATAAGACGGATCAGCTGCTCCTTACCGCACCGGTAAAAATTTCCGATATTATCCTTGGAAAATATCTGGCACTTCTCACCATTTATGTGATTCCAGTGCTGATTATGTGCCTGTATCCGTTGCTTCTTGGAACCCACGGAACAGTTTCCTACGCTGTATCCTACACTTCGATCCTTGGCTATTTCCTGCTGGGAGCAGCCTATATTTCGGTCGGTGTGTTCGTTTCCTCCATCACCGAGAGCCAGGTCATCGCAGCCGTTGTCGGCTTTGTGATCCTGTTCCTGTGCTACGTGGAGAGCGGTATCGCAAACTTCTTCCCGGAAGGAGCCGGAAGCTCTTTCTTTGCTTTCTTTATCATCATTGCACTGGTATGCCTCTGGATCGGCAGTATGATTAAAAACCCGATCATTACAGGTGTGATTGCCGTGATCGGCGAAGGCGCGCTGACGGCAGTTTACTTCACAAAATCCACCCTTCTCGAGGGCAAAATCCAGGATCTGCTCGGTGTATTCAACATGGCAGGCCATATGGATAACTTTGTGAACGGTATTCTGGACATCGGCGGTGTTGTTTACTACCTGTCCGTCATTGCAATCTGCACTTTCCTTGCAATGCAGTCCCTGCAGAAGAAACGCTGGAATTAGGAGGTGGAGACGATGAGCAGCGAAAAGAAAGAAAAGAAACAGCATAAAGTGAATTTTAACATCAAAGAAAAGCTGAAAAAGACGTTCTCCAAAGAACATCTGAAGGAAGTGTTCACCGGCGAGGAGCAGAAAAAGCACCTGAAACAGGGCTCTTATTCTTCAATTATGACGGTGATAGTTCTGGCTGTGATTGTGGTTATTAACCTGATTGTGGCGCAGATTCCGACCAGCAAAACACAGATTGACCTGAGTACGCAGAAAATGTATTCCATTACAGATGAGACGAAAACGGCATTAAAGGATCTCGATCAAGACGTTACCTTGTATTATATTGTGCAGAAGGGCAGTGAGGATGACACCATCGAGAAGCTGCTGGAGCACTACGATGAGCTTTCTGACCATATCAAAGTAGAGACAAAAGACCCGGATCTGTATCCGAAATTTACGAGTCAGTATACCGATCAGACGGTAGCTGCAAACAGTGTAATTGTCGTATGCGGCGATAAGAGCAAGGTGGTCAGCAACAGTGATATGTGGGAGACTTCCACAAACTATCAGACCTATCAGACACAGACGACCGGCTTTGACGGCGAGGGTCAGATTACCAGCGCCATCACGTATGTGACGAGTGAAAACAACCCGAAGGTTTACTGGGTAACCGGCCACGGCGAGGCTTCCGAGAGTGATCTCTCTACAAACTTTAGTGATGCCATTAACAAAAACAATGTGGAAATCAGTGATCTTGCCCTGATGACAGACGATATCCCGGAGGATGCCGAGGAGCTTGTAATCATGTCCCCGACCACCGATTTTTCAGAGGATGAGGCAAATAAAGTCATTACCTACCTGGAAAACGGCGGAAAGCTTCTGATGTTCACCAGCTATACCGGAACGGATATGCCGAATCTGGATTCCATACTGGAAAATTACGGCGTGAAACGCTCCAGCGGAATTGTTGTGGAGACCGATTCCCAGCATTATTATCCGCAGATGCCGTATTATCTGCTACCGAACATTCAGAGTGATGACATTACAACCGAAGTAAAGAGTAATTACATTCTGATGCCGGTTGCACAGGCAATTCAGAAGCTCGATTCTTATCGTGATACCATTACGATCAAGAGCCTTCTGACGACCACCGAGGACGCTTATATTGAAAATGACCCGGAGAACAGCACCTGGTCGAAGAGTGCGGACAGTGAGACGGGCGCATTTGACCTTGGTGTTTCCATCACAGAGACTGTAGATGATAAAGAGACACAGATCATTTATTTCTCGAGTGCATCGATGCTGAGCAGCCAGATTGACCAGGCAATCAGCGGTGCGAACTCGAAGCTGGCAGCGACTGCACTGACCTCCATGTGTGATGTGGAGCAGACCGTTGTTATTCCAAGCAAGAGCACAAGCTATACAAACCTGGTATTTACACAGGGAGCAGTTAACACCTGGTCTATTATTACCATTGCGGGAATTCCGCTGGTACTTGTTGTAATTGGCGTGATGATCTGGATGAAGAGGAGAAAACAGTGATGAAGAAAAAAGGAAAGATGGCGGCCTGCCTGATCCTTTTGGTACTGCTTCTTGCCGTACTGGTGGTGCTGACGAAGAAAAACAGCACCGCCGATGCGGACAGCAGCAGTTCGGATTCTGGTGCAGACGCCGAAAAAGTAGTTGATTTTTCAAAAGATGATGTAACAGCGCTTTCGTTCCAGATCAACGGAGAGACGGTGTCCTTTACGAAAACAGCAGGAGACGATGATACCGATATCTGGACATACGATCAGGAGGATGGATTCCCACTGGATGAGGGCAAGATAACGAACGTTTTAAGCTCTCTTAGCAGCATGACAGCAGAAAGAGTCATTGAAGGCGATGAAATCGATTCTATGGCCGATTTTGGGCTCGAGACGCCGTCTCAGGAGGTTGTAGTGACTGCGGGAGACGAGAAAACGACGATTCATGTCGGAGATAAGAACAGCTCGAGCAGATACTATATTTATCTGAACGATGATACGAGTAAGGTTTATCTGGTAAGCACATCGCTTGGAACGATGTTCCCGTCCGATATGATGGAGTGGGCGACAACGGAATCCATGCCATCTGTGACGGCGGAAAACATTACAAAGCTGCAGGTGGAGGGTGAGAACGGATATACGCTGACAAAAGAAGTAAGCGCTGCTGATTCGGCACTCCAGACGGATGAATGGCAGGTTGTGGACGCAGATGGAGCGGCACATGGCGGTGATGCGGATTCGATCGGCACCATGACAAGTGCAGTGGCATCTCTTAGCTTTGGAGATCTTGTTACGTACAACGCATCGGATCTTTCCCAGTACGGACTGGATCAGCCAAAGACGACGATCCGCGTGCATTACACGGAAGAGCAGGAGGTTGAGGCTGACGATACAACAACGGCAGATACTTCTTCGGATTCCACAACAGATTCTGCATCAAGCGACAGCACTGCAACGAGCTCTTCTTCCGAAACGACAACCGTTACGGTGGAGAAAGATCTGGTATTGTATGTCGGCAATGCAAATGAGGACGGCGGTTCTTATTACGTGAAGCTGGACGGCTCGAATGAAGTTCATCTGATGACGGCTTCGAATGTTGAAACCTTCACCGGAAAGAAGGCATCTGATTTCTGGAACATGTATATCGGCATGGAAAATGTATCGGATCTGACGAGCCTTGATATTACGTATAACGGCGAGACGAAGACGTATGTACGCCATGTGGAAGAGAAAAAGGATGACGACAGCGATTCCACAACACAGGAAATCAGTTACATCTGCGGCGATGAAACGATTGATAAATCAACGTTTACCACATTCTATTCTTCACTCATTGGCCAGAAGGCGCAGACGAAGGATGAGAGCCTCGTACAGGCCAAGGATGCCGAGTTTACCGCAGTCTTCCATATGACAGACGGCGACCTGACATTTGCTTACAGCCCGTATGATTCGAGCTTCTATTACACGGTAGATGAGGACGGAGTGCCGTCTCTTGTGAATAAAAATAACGTGAAGACCATGCTGGAAAATTACGGGAAACTGCTTGCGGCAAAGACGGAGGATGACAGTTCTTCGGATTCGGCGGAATAAGGATTCAGTGAAAGCTGATTGTTCAAAAAACGGAGGATTTACTGACATGGAAAAATCAGTAAATCCTCCGTTTTTTTGTCTCGTTTTTTTTGTTCGCGGCGGGAGCAGAAGGGGTGTTATTGTACCGGGGCGAAGAAGATCTGGATCTGGTCTAAGAGGGCCTGCGGGGCCTCCATCTGCGGCATGTGCTTTGTTTTCGGCAGGATCTGGGTTTCGATGGAGGTGTTGAGCGCTGTGTACAGCGCAAAGGTTTCTGCGATGCCCGGCTCTTCCTCGCCGCCGATGAGGAAGATGCTGTTGTCAATGTGCTTTAAGGCGTGGCCGATGTTGAGGTTCACGTAATTGCCCGCAAGGCTTGCAAAAAGGTACTTTCCGGCACTGCTCTGGAGGTGGGCTGACTCATAGAATGCGTCTACGTCCTCCGGCGAGCGGTGGAACGGGTTGTGGTAGTAGCTCTCGGTGAATAAAAGCTCGATGTTGGATCGGCCGGTGAGCGTGTGGTACAGCAGCGTTCCGACGAGCGGGAGCTCGATCATGCGTTTCAGGAAGCGGCTGCGTTTATCCGGGATTTTGTTGAGCTTGGCAAGGTCGGTCGGGTTGATCATCATGATTCGGCCAAAGCATTTCGGGGCTGTATTGCAGGCGGTTACGACGAAAGAACCGGATAAACCGGATGCAATTACGTCGGTTGGACATCCGATGACCTGCTTGATGAAGGTGACGATGAGCTGTACGTATAAAAAGTTTGTGTACGTGATCGCCGGCTTGTCGGAACGGCCGCAGCCGAGAAGATCGAGTGTGTAGACGGTGTGATCCTGGGCGAGAGTATCCTCAATATACTGCCATTCGCGGCCGCTGGAGGCACAATGTAAGTCATGAAGTAAGAGCATCGGGGTTCCGGTGCCTTTTTTTGTGTAAAAAATATCGCCGAACTGCCAGGAGAAGATCTCTTTTTCGGTCGCTGCGAGCAGGTTTTTCCGTATGGCAGCGGTATCGAGTGTCTTATTTAAAAAGTAAATCGCTGCACCGGACATCGTGGTTAATACACTGAGCGTAACCAGTTTTTTGCTGTGTTTCATATCTAAAACTCCTTTCAGGGTTCTCCCAAAGGGGATGGATTCGGGGAAAATGTGGTGCTTTTTACCCATTATAAGCGAAAAAGGAGAAAGATACAATGCAAAAATGAAGGGAAAGATGGGAAAAAGAGAAAAAACAGAGGATAATTGAGCAAATTGTAGCGGCAATTGTGGACAACAATGATTATGTAAACCAAAGATAAAACGCGTTACTAAATAGTTTACATAACTATGAAAAATGAGAAAAAAAGCAAACCTGATGACTACAAAAACCTGAAAATACGAGAACGAAATAAAATCCTGACAAACGGGTGAAAAAACCGAAAAAAGAGGGCCAAGATCGGGTTTAGTAAATGGTTCGGAAAATACGAAAAAACGAATTAAAAAGTTCAATTTATATAAAAATACAAAAACATAATTAAATAATTTAATAAAACGAAGAAATGGAAAGTATAAAACGGTGTGAAACATGCGAAAATATGGGAAAAACAAGAGAAAAGAATAAAAACATAAAAATGGAAGAAAAAATACGAATGTTTTAAAAGTTTGAAAGACGAAAAACAGCTGGGGAACGAAGGAAGAGGATAAGAAAACTGCTTCTCCATGAAGAATGAGAACTGGAAAATGTGAAAAATGATGTTTCACGTGAAACATTGGGAGAGGTGTGAAACATGAAAAAGAGGGAGTGAGAGAGTTACATAAGTAAAAAGTGAAAAAGATGAAAAAAGGCAAAAAAGGAGAAAAAAGAGGAAAAAGAGGAAAAAGGATAAGAAAGGCAAATGAAGCAAAATATGAGTAAAAAAAGAGAAAAAGAGTAGAAGAAGGGTAGAAGAAAGGAAAGGACAGCACGACGGACAAAAAGAGAAAAAACGTAGAAAGTAAAGATGGAGCAGCAACAGCGGAAGAAGAAATAGAGACGTTGGCTGAAAAGAACAATAGACATAGGCGAAGAGGGGGATTGGGATGTAGCGTGAAATGGAAGAGAAATGGTAAAAAAACAGAAAAATGTGCTACTGGTAATAAAAAGGGGAACAGAAAGAGAAAAAACAGTAAAAAAGGGAGAAAAAAATGTTGCACGGCTCGCGCTTCTTACTGATGGAACTTAAAAACAGAAAAATAGTAAAATCTCATAGAAAAAGCACTAAAATGTAAAAAATGGGATCTGAATCACGCTCAAAAGCTTTTTCTTTGCTGAAAAAAGAGATGTTTACGATCCTGGAAGGCCTGTAAACATCTCTTTTTGCTGATTTTTTGTAGAAATAATGGTTTAGAGCACGTTTGAAAAATTATTTCTGAGTCTATGCGCTGCCATACATCCGAAGGGATCTGTTACGGAAAGTTCCCCTCGGATGTATGGCAGCTTTGCAATATATTTTGCTCTTATTAGTCGACATGACGCGTAATGTCTCTTTTTTTACCCTACAGAAAAAATATTAGTACTGAAAAACGGATTGTCGGCTGGATAAAGCATGAATTCCTGGATGTAAAAAGTATTTTGAAACATAATCCAAAATTTTCTAAAAAAGAGCACTCATACTATCTAAATGATACCTGTTCAACACATCTTTCACCCCGGAAACGATTTCTTCCCTGCTGTAGTTGTGGTCTTCCAGAAAGTCATTGTCCAGCTGATTCAAATGTGAATAGAAGAGAAGTGCAGTCTTTAACGATTCCATATTTTCTGGATTCTGTGTGAAATCATATAACTGATTTTCTGCATCGTTAATAAATCCCTGATCAGCGAGGTGAATCAGCGAATATAACGTTTTTTCTGCATCCTCTGACTCAAAAACAACAGATACAGGATCCTCCTCTTTGAAATCAATATGAAAAAGCAGTTTTAAAACCGTTCGAACCATTTCTTTGATCAAACGCAGCAGATAATCATCTTCAAACATGGCGAAAACCTCCTTTCTTCGGTTGTGAGCAAGTTCGGTCAAAAAATAATGGCCGGAATAGATATAGTATAACATGAAAAAGCCTTGAAAAACGTTAAAAAAAGAAAAATCCCTTTGTGAAACAGCATCTTTTTAAAAATGTTTCACGTGAAACATCGCCAAAAATCTCCAAAATTCACCGGTTTGGTGTCCCGCGATCATGTAAAAATGCAGAAAATGTTTCACGTGAAACATTTCCAGTAGTAAAATCCGGCGTAGTATGATAGAATATTCTTGTCCCAAATTGGGGCAATTTTAGATAGAAATCTGAAGAAATCCTCAGATATACTGGCGCATGAAGAGAAAAATTATTTCCTTGAACACGCCGAAATACCTGCCGCATAGTTTCCTGTTTCCCGAAAAAATGCCGGCAGGTCATTTCCTGTAAAAGGGAAAAACAGTAAAAAAAGGAAAACAAAAAGATGAAAGGAGGCAATACATATTTTGGGAAGAACAATTGCAATTGCCAACCAGAAAGGCGGCGTAGGGAAATCTACCACCGCAATCAACCTTTCTTCCTGTTTAGGGGAAATGGGACAAAAAGTTCTGACCATTGATATGGATCCGCAGGGAAATACAACCAGCGGAATGGGAGTGGAGAAAAACGAAGTAGAAAATACAATCTATGAACTGCTTCTGGGAGAGTCGAAACTGGAGGATTGTATTATTCCGCTGAAATTCGACAATCTTTCCCTCGTTCCTTCCAATGTCAATCTGGCCGGAGCGGAAATTGAGCTGATCGGGGTGGATGATAAAGAATTCATTCTGAAAAAAGCAATCGATCAGGTCCGCGATCAGTATGACTTCATCATCATCGACTGCCCGCCGTCCTTAAATATGCTGACGATCAACGCGATGACCACCGCGGACACCGTTCTGGTGCCGATTCAGTGTGAATATTACGCACTGGAGGGATTATCACAGCTGATGCATACGATTGAGCTGGTGCAGGAGCGTCTGAATCCGGATCTGGAGATGGAGGGCGTTGTCTTTACCATGTACGATGCGAGAACCAATCTTTCTCTGCAGGTAGTGGAAAATGTAAAGGATATCCTGAAACAGAATATCTATAAGACCATTATTCCGAGAAATGTCCGTCTTGCAGAGGCACCGAGCTATGGCATGCCGATCAACTATTATGATAAGCGTTCCACCGGTGCAGAGAGCTACCGTCTCCTGGCAGACGAAGTGATTCACAGGGGGGATGAAGAGTAATGGCGGCAAGAAGAGGAGGATTAGGGAAAGGCCTGGATTCACTGATTTCACCAGGACTCCCATCTAAAGCAGAAGCAAAAGAGAAAAAGGCAAAACCGGAAATTAAGGTTGTCGAGAAGGTTGTTGAAAAAGTTGTTGAAAAACCGATCGAGATGAAACTGAAAATCTCTGATATCGAGCCGAACCGGGAACAGCCGAGAAAGTCTTTTGACGAGGATGGCCTCATCGAGCTCTCGGAATCCATCAAACAGTTCGGTATCCTGCAGCCGATTCTGGTACAGAAAAAGGATGACTACTACGAGATCATCGCCGGAGAGAGAAGATGGAGAGCGGCAAAACTTGCCGGTGTCAAAGAAGTTCCGGTGATTATCAAGGACTTTACCGAGCAGGAAGTCGTAGAGATTTCTTTGATTGAAAATATTCAGAGAGAATCCCTGAATCCAATTGAGGAGGCACACGCATACAAACGCCTGATGGAAGAGTTCCATCTTCGCCAGGACGAAATCGCAGAGCGGGTTTCCAAGAGCAGAACGGCGGTTACGAACTCGATGCGTCTCTTAAAGCTGGATGACAGAGTACAGCAGATGGTTGTCGATGAAATGCTGACAACGGGTCATGTACGGACACTGCTGGCACTGGAGGACAAGGAACTCCAGTACAATACGGCCATGAAAATCTTCGATGAAAAGCTCAGCGTCCGTGAAACGGAGCGCCTGGTCAAAGAGATCTTAAATCCAAAGGTGAAGAAAGAAAAGAAAGTCAACCTGGAAGAGGAAGCCATCTACGAGGGACTGGAAGAGAAAATCAAGAGTATCATCGGTACCAAGGTTTCCATTCACCGCGGGGCAAAGCACAAAGGAAAGATCGAGATCGAGTATTATTCCCAGGAAGAGCTCGAGAGAATCATGGATCTGTTTGAATCAATACAGTAAGAGGTAGAATAATGAGCGATTTATTTAGTAAGGTAGGAATTGACCTTGGCGTTGTTGTACTTCTTCTGATTGTACTGATTATCGTGATGATGATTATGACGGTCAGCATGTCGCTGCGTCTGAGCAGACTGAACCAGAAGTACAGAAGCTTTATGAAGGGAAAAGACGCCCAGTCACTCGAAAAGCTGTTTCATCAGCGGTTCAAGGAAATTGACAAACTGAACAAGCAGAATGAGCTGACGAAAAAAAATCTTGCGGATCTGAAAAAGATCCAGGGCATGACGCTGAACAAATACGGAATCGTAAAATATGATGCGTTTGACGATGTGGGCGGAAAGATGAGTTTTGCGCTGGCAATGCTCGACAAAGAAAACACAGGTTTTATCCTGAATGCAATCCACAGCCGTGACAACTGTTTTTTATATCTGAAAGAGATCGTAAAAGGCGAGTCCTATATCATGCTGAGCGCCGAGGAAATCGACGCGCTGCGCCAGGCAATTACGATGAATTCGATCGATCTGATGTAAAAGCGGACCGCAGAAAAACAGCATGAAAGAACGCTTGAAAAAATGCATATACTGTTATATGATGGTACTGGAACGCGCCAAACCCGCATAAATGCTGGAAAAACGGCAGTGGTTCCGGGCTGGAAAGAACAAAAAGAATCCCGCCAAAATGAGGGGATAAGATCTACTAGGAGGAAATTATGTTAGACATTAAGTTTTTAAGAGAAAACCCGGAAGTTGTAAAACAGAATATCCGAAATAAATTCCAGGATCAGAAACTGGAGCTGGTTGATAAAGTCATCGAGCTGGATAAAGAAAACCGTGACATCAAACAGGAAGTAGAAGCACTTCGTGCAAAAAGAAACAAAATCTCCAAACAGATCGGCGCACTGATGGGCCAGGGCAAGAGAGAAGAGGCTGAGGAAGTAAAGAAACAGGTAGCTGTTGACGGTTCCCGCATCGAGGCTCTTTCTGCAAGAGAAAAAGAAGTAGAAGAAGAAATCAAGAAGATCATGATGGTGATCCCGAACATCATCGATCCTTCCGTACCGATCGGAAAAGATGACAGCGAGAACGTAGAAGCAGAGCGCTTCGGCGAGCCGGTTGTACCGGATTTTGAAATCCCGTATCACACCGACATTATGGAGTCCTTCGACGGAATCGATCTGGACGCAGCAAGAGAAGTTGCAGGAAACGGATTCTATTATCTGATGGGCGACATTGCACGCCTCCACTCTGCCATCCTTTCTTATGCAAGAGATTTCATGATCGACCGCGGATTTACCTACTGCGTACCGCCTTTCATGATCCACGGCAACGTCGTAAACGGTGTTATGAGCTTCGCTGAGATGGAGTCCATGATGTACAAAATCGAGGGCGAGGATCTGTACCTGATCGGAACCAGCGAGCACTCCATGATCGGTAAATTCATCGACAGCATCATCCCGGAGGAGAAACTGCCTCTGACCCTGACCAGCTACTCTCCGTGCTTCCGTAAGGAAGTTGGCGCACACGGCATCGAGGAGCGCGGCGTATACCGTATTCACCAGTTCGAGAAGCAGGAAATGGTTGTTGTCTGCAAGCCGGAAGAAAGCAAGATGTGGTATGACAAACTGTGGCAGAACACGGTTGACTTCTTCCGCACGATGGATATTCCGGTACGCACCCTCGAGTGCTGCTCGGGCGATCTGGCTGACCTCAAGGTCAAGTCCTGCGACGTAGAGGCATGGTCGCCGCGCCAGAAGAAGTACTTCGAGGTAGGCTCCTGCTCCAACCTTGGCGACGCACAGGCTCGCCGTCTGGGCATCCGTGTCCGCAGCAAGGAGAATCCGAAGGAGCTGTACTTCGCACACACGCTGAACAACACCGTTGTTGCACCTCCGCGTATGCTGATCGCATTCCTCGAGAACAACCTGCGTGAGGACGGCTCGGTTGCAATCCCGAAGCCGCTGCAGCCGTATATGGGCGGCATGACTGAGATCCGCAGAAAGTAATTTACCTTACTATAGAAAAAAGGAGAGATTCCAATGCAGGTTGGTATTAAGGGCGAGAAGAAGTTTACCGTAACCAGGGATCAGCTGGCATGCAATGTCGGCAGCGGTCTGGTATCCGTGTTTGCCACTCCGATGATGATCGCAGCCATCGAGAACACCGCTGCAGGCAGTGTAGCCGGTGAGCTGGAAGAGGGCAAGACCACGGTCGGCACGCTGGTAAACGTAAGCCACGTTGCCGCTACGCCGGAGGGCATGGAAGTCCGCATCGAGACCGAGCTGACCGAGATCGCGCCGAACGGCAAGATCCTGACCTTCAAGGTTGCAGCCTACGACGAGGCAGGCCTGATCGGCGAGGGCACGCAT
>ERZ773103.3588-NODE-3588-length-12453-cov-10.813034_pt1 | contig 12453 bp, 13 predicted proteins | sample MGYA00511118_ERZ773103 | MGnify/ENA primary metagenome ERZ773103 (study PRJEB29015, sample SAMEA2737821) | human gut metagenome | biome: human gut; feature: human-associated habitat; material: faeces | place: China | collected 2012 ... | reverse complement strand
CATCTGCATAGTGTAATAAAGCTATGTTAGCAGTTCTGTTTGGATCGTATTCTATAGTTGCAACCTTTGCAGGTATTCCATCTTTATTTCTCTTGAAATCTATTATTCTGTATTTTCTTCTGTTTCCTCCACCTCTGTGACGAACAGTTATTTTTCCGTGAACGTTTCTCCCAGAATTCTTCTTTAAAGGTACTAAAAGAGATTTTTCTGGTTGGTTAGTTGTAACTTCATCAGATATAAAAACTGTCATTTCTCTTAAGGCAGGAGAAGTTGGTTTAAATTTTTTAATAGCCATCTTATTTTCCCTCCTTTATTTCTTAAGTATTACATACCTTGGAAAAATTCTATTTCTTTACTTTCAGCAGTTAATTTAACTACTGCTTTTTTGTAGCTAGCAGTTTTTCCTATGCTTCTACCCATTCTTTTAACTTTTCCATCGTAGTTTAATGTATTAACTTTTTCTACATCTACTCCGAATATTGATTCTACTGCTTTTTTTATTTCAGTTTTGTTAGCTCCTTTTTGAACTACAAAAGTGTATTTTTTGTCAGCCATGTCAGCCATACTTTGTTCAGTAACTATTGGTCTTATAACTATATCATGTGGATTAGTCATTTTATGCGTACACCTCCTCCACTTTTTTAACAGCATCAGTAGTTATTATGAATGAATCATATTTTAATATGTCATAAACATTTATAGTGTTAACTAATGCAGTTTCAACGTTTGGTATATTAGCAGCTGATTTTATTACGTTTTCGTTCTTTTCAGCCATTACTACTAAAGCTTTTTTAGCAGCATTTACATTTTTTAATATTGTAGCGAACTCTTTAGTTTTAGGTGCTTCCATTGTTAAAGCATCTAATACTATCATTTCGTTAGCTTGAACTTTAGAAGTTAAAGCACTCTTCATAGCTAATCTTCTAACTTTCTTTGGTAATGTGTATCTGTAGCTTCTTGGTTTTGGTGCGAAAGCAACTCCTCCACCTATCCATTGTACAGCTCTTATAGAACCTTGTCTAGCTCTACCTGTTCCTTTTTGTCTCCAAGGTTTTCTTCCGCCACCTCTAACTTCTGCTCTAGTTTTAGCAGATTGAGTACCTTGTCTTTTATTAGCAAGTTGGTTTTTTACAACTTCGTATAATACATGCTCATTCACTTCAACACCGAATACAGCATCTGATAATTCTATTTCACCAACATTTTGTCCTTGTATATTTAATACGTTTAATTTTGGCATTGTGATTCCTCCTTTCTTAGGTTAGTCAATTATTTAGAAGCTTTAACTGCTTCTTTTATTGTTACTACTGAACCTTTAGCTCCTGGTATAGCACCTTTAACTAATATAAAGTTTTTGTCAGCGTCAACTCTTACTACTTCTAAGTTTTGAACTGTAACTTTTACGCTACCCATGTGTCCAGCTAATTTTTTGTTTTTGAAAACTCTACCTGGGTAAGAACAAGCTCCCATTGAACCTGGTCTTCTGTGGTATCTAGAACCGTGAGTTTCAGGACCTCTTGATTGTCCATGTCTTTTTATTGGACCTTGGAATCCTTTACCTTTACTTATTCCAGTAACATCTATTAATTCACCTGCAGCGAATAAATCAGCTTTTATTTCTTGTCCAACTGTATATTCTTCTACAGAGTCTACTCTAAATTCTTTTAAATGTTTTTTTAATGTGTTAGCAGCAGCTAAGTGACCTTTTTGTGGTTTGTTTAAAGATTTTTCTTTAGCATCTCCGAAACCAACTTGTATAGCAGTGTATCCATCATTTTCAGTTGTTTTAACTTGAGTAACAACTACTGGACCTGCTTCAACTACTGTTACAGGTATTACTTCACCATGTTCAGTGAATATTTGAGTCATACCTATTTTTTTTCCTAATATTCCTTTCATATTAGCACCTCCTATAATTCTTACAGCGGATTACCAAAAGCGGTAATCATTCTAAGATAACTACCTTATAGGACCGTATCTTAGGTGTTGTCTATTATAATGTAATATTATAATTTTATTTCTATGTCTACACCAGCTGGTAAATCTAATCTCATTAATGAGTCTACAGTTTTAGGTGTTGGACTAGTTATGTCTATTAATCTCTTATGAGTTCTTATTTCGAACTGTTCTCTGGAATCTTTGTATTTGTGAACAGCTCTTAAGATTGTAACTACTTCCTTCTTTGTCGGAAGTGGTACAGGTCCACTCACCTTAGATCCATTTTTCTTTACAGTTTCGATGATTTTCTTAGCGGATGCATCTACTAACTGATGATCATACGCTTTCAAAGTGATTCTCATTACTTGACTTGCCATAAAAAAAGTCGCCTCCTTTTCGTACTTTTAACTTCAGTACGACAAGCGGTGACTGTACACTCTCCCGTGTGTGTCGTGAGAAACTCACACGTTGTTACCACATCTCAGTGGCCGTTATAGTTTCGTACAGTGACTTGTCGCCAGTTTCCTAACTTGACATTCGCTCCACGGAAAACCTGCCACATTGTGGCAGCAACCTCGCGCTTCTTTGCTATCATGTCACAGCTCTCTTAGTATACAAGATGTTTATATATTTTGCAAGCTCTTTTTCTATTTTATTGTATTTTTTCGCATACAATTTATTTTATATCTTTTACACGCTCAATCTGTGGTTCAAATACTTTCATGCTCAGCTTTTCCAACGGTCCAAGAAGCAGCATTCCCATCACAGTACCTTCTCTTACTTTAAGGGACACGCCACCGAGGAACGACAACACCAGAGAAGCTGCGATACATACTCCGTCCAGTCCAATCCGAACCTTTGCGTAATCCACCTTTGCATATCCGCTGAGCACATTACACATTGCTTCACTCGGAATAGTGATCAGATTAAGCAGCAGCATAGGTCCAAGGAACAGACCCAGTCCCAGATAAGACGTGATCACAAGTAAGACTTTTGCCACATAAGCATGTACTTCAAATGTAAGTACATTATAATAGAAGAAATTCAACAACATTCCAAATACAATAACATAAGGAAGCTGGAGAATCTTTCTCTTTTCAAAATCCTTTCTCTGAATCAGAAACTGTACCAGTACACAGACTGCATGCAGGCACATGCTGACCGTTCCGACCTTAATTCCAAATATCTGGTAAACATTCAATCCCACCGCATCCCAGCATGCGCAGACACCAATATTCGCTTTCAACGCCAGCGTCTGTGAAAATGCTGTTCCTGCCGTGCAGATACCAAGTAGCACAAACTGTACAACCATGCTCTTCTTTGTCGCTATATTTTTTCTCTTTTCCACTTTCTCTCATCCTTTTCTTCCTTATATTAATACATTCATAGTATATTCACTCTCTCATGCACTCTGCTCCGTCTTTTTTTCCTTATAAATAAAAACAAACAGATTCGCACTATTATATAAAAATACCTGCTGAGCGTTCCCTGTTTCACACAGGCTTACGCACTTTAATTCTTTCTATATTATATATAGACATCTTCTATCTCAGCAACCTTTTCTTTGACATATCATGTTTTTCCTATGTTTTTTCCTCATTGCCCTTGTATTCCCCACCCTTTTGCTTTAGTATTAGAAATATAAATACTTACATAACGTTTTTTAATGCAGAAATGAGGAATGACTATATGGATATAAAAAGATGGAAAGTTATGCTTGCAGTGGATGACTACGGAAGTTTCACGCGCGCAGGCGAAGAATTGGGGTATACACAGTCTGGCATTACACAGATGATGAAATCCTTGGAAAAAGAAGTCGGATTTTCTCTGTTTGTCAAAGACAATCACGGAATGACTCTGACCGCAGATGCCAAATCACTGATTCCTTCCATTCGTGCACTGCTCAATGCAGATGAAGTGATCAATCAGGAAATCGCTTCTTTGAAAGGCGCACAGGTTGGTACTATTAAAATAGGAACCTATTTGAGCTGTTCTATTCACTGGATCCCGAAGATCATCCGGGAATTCCAGCATGAGCATCCGGATATTCATTTTAAAATAGTAGAAGGAGTCGAGGGTGAACTTGCCGACTGGATCCAGGAGCGGCGTGTAGACATTGGCTTTATCAGCCATCAGAAGGGACATAATTATCAATTTCTCCCGGTAATGGACGATGAACTCTTTGCAGTCATTCCAAAGAACCATCCTTTTGCTGAATGTGATGCTGTGCCAATCGAAGCTTTTGAAGGGCAGCCATTTATCATTACAGAATATACTCCGGGAAGTGATGTTCACCGGATTCTGAAACAAGCGAAAGTCAAACCGGATATCCGTTATATCACTATCAATGAGTTCTCTATCATTTCCATGGTAGAACATGAACTTGGTCTTTCTATTCTTCCAGGACTGCTTCTGCGTGGTCAGGTCGGCGACTTTATAACACGCCCGATCAAGCCAACGGTATCACGCCAGCTCGGACTCGCATACACCTCCAAAGAAGAACTCTCTCCGGCATCGAAGATCTTTCTTGAATATGCGAAGGACTTTTTACTGGATGATGAGTAAGTATTTGTCATCAAATGCATTTACGCAAACGCGTGCACTTTCCTTGTCGCCATAACAAAAAACAAGGAGCAACCTTTACTGCGAGGAAAGTTGCTCCTTGTTTTTATATAACATTTCTTTATTATTCACTTGATTTTTCTGAAAATTCGCTTTTTAGAAAATGATTATTTATGCATTTCATCCTGTGCTACAGTTACTACTCCGTAAAGCGCTACTGCTCCAACGATTGTCCATCCGATCATTTCTTACACCTCCCACATAACCAAGAATGTTTTATTTCTTTATCTGCCTTGAGTATAGCCCTTTTTTCACTGTTTGTGAAACGAGTATTCTTTATATTCCTATTACAGTTTCTTATACCTTCCCGTTTTTATGATTGTGCTTCCTCCCCTATACATATTGTCCGTTTTTCAATCATTGATTCAGATTTTATACAGCATTATTCATATTATTAGCATAAATATTTCTAATGTAGGTATAAGTATTTGTAATATTTGTATTGACTTTCTATTCTCCTGTGGTTACAATAAAAGAGAGGATTGAGATAGGCAAAGGTGCTCTCGCATACATGCAGAGTACCTTTTTTTATATCCATGACACCCAAAAAGAAGATCCGGATCCCGGTTGTCATGTGGAATCTCAGCAGAAACTTCAGGACAATTTAGATGATCGTCCAGTAATTAATAAAGATAGGAGCGTGAAATTATGGGTAACAATACAAATCAAGCACCTCAACAATGGAACTCCCGCTTTGGCTATATTATGGTTGCTGCCGGAGCTGCAATCGGTCTCGGAAACATCTGGAAATTTCCGTATCTTGCTTACCAAGGCGGCGGTGGAATCTTTCTGATCGTTTACATAATTGTTATTGCATTGATGGCACACCCAATGGTCGAGATGGAAACCGCAATCGGTCGCCACAGCGCTTCTGACACCGTCACCTGTTTTGAGCGGATCAACAAGAAATGGGGCTTCATCGGCTGGATTGCCAACATCTGTACATGGATGATTAATATGTACTATGTTGTTGTCGGCGGCTGGGTATTAAAATATGCTGTACAGTATATCATCAGCGGTGACTTCGGTGAAGACAAACAGGCGTACTTCAACAATTTTACATCTTCTACTGTTGAACCAATCATCTGGGCACTGGTTATATTAGTATTTGTATCCATAATGCTTTTATTTGGAATTACAAATATTGTTGAAAAGCTTACTAAGTTCATCATGCCACTGTTGTTTGTATTTCTAATCGTCTGTGGTATATGGGCATTATTTGTAACCGATAATGCAATGGAAGGATTAAAATTCTACCTTCTTCCAGACTTTAGCAAATTCAGTTTTTCCGTATTTGCCAAAGCTGCTACACAGGTGCTCTTTTCTGTTGGTATTGGCTGGGGTATATACGAAACTTTAGGAGCTAACATTCCGAAAGAAAATAACTTAAAAAGCGACGCAATCCTCGTATCCATCTGCGATACCGGAGCCGCTATTTTAGCTGGATTCGTTATTATTCCTTCTGCATTTGCAGGCGGCGTTGACGTGCAGAGCGGTCCGGGACTTGTGTTCCTTGTTATGACTGGCATCTTCGGCAAACTTCCAGGCGGACGTATTATTGGATGTTGTTTCTTCCTCGCGCTGATATTTGCCGTTATTTCTTCTTTATTTACATTCTTCGAGATTTCTACAAGAACATTCGAAGACAACTGTAAAATGGGACGTAAGAAAGCAACTGTTGTAACTGCACTGATTATCGGTATCGGCAATATCATCGTATCTCTCGGCTTTGGTGTGTTAAGCGGTGTGAAGCTTCCATGGATCGACGCAACCGGCATTTCACATCTTGGTCTTTACGACTGGCTGGATACATTCACAGGATATATCTTACTACCACTTGGGTGCTGGTTAGTTTGTGTTTTCGTAGCTAAAATTTGGGGATTTAAAAATTACGAAAAAGAATTAACAAATGATGGAAAATATGGTAAACTATCATTATATGATAAGATATTAACAATTGTAGTTGTACCTGCTTTTATGGTAATTGTCATTTTGAATGTCTTTGGATTTATCCAATAGATATATATTTTTCCAAAAGGGGGATTCTTATGAACGTAGCAACAATCTTACTCGTCGTTATGTGGGTATACGCAGCAGTTTATTTTATCTTTCTGCTTAAAGATGTTATCGCACACAAAGACGAAATCAACAACGAAAAACTGCCACACAACATTATCATCAGTCTGGTAGCAAACTTCTTCGACACGCTGGGGATTGGAAGTTATGCAATTGCAACTTCTGCCTGGAAGTTCACCAAATCTAATAGCGATGACCTGATTCCAGGATCCTTGAATGTAAGCTTTGCTATTCCGATCTGTGTGGAGGCAACCATTTTCATTAAGAAAGTGCAAGCCGACTCCTTGACACTGGTCCTTATGATCGCTGCATCTGTTGTCGGCGCAGTCATTGGTGCTAAGATGGTATCCAAGCTCGACATTACGAAGATCCGTACAGTTATGGGTGTTGCACTGATTCTGGTAGCAATCATCACTTTATGCAAGATCAATGCTTTTGGTCCTTTCGGTATCATCGGGACAGCACGAGGACTTACTGGCACAAAACTTGTGATCGGTATCGTAGCGAACTTCATTCTTGGCATTCTGATGACTGTAGGTATCGGACTGTACGCACCTTGTATGGCTGTTGTCCTGTTATTGGGTATGAGTACAGATGTAGCTTTCCCGATTATGATGGGATCTTGTGCTTATCTGTGTCCTGCTTCCGGTTTTGAATTTATCAAGAGTGGTAAATATCACCGCGGAGCTGCAATCCCGATGGTTATTAGTGGATCTATCGGTGTATTGATTGCAGGACTCATCGTTACTAGCCTGCCACTTACCGTACTTACTTATTTGGTATGTGTAGTTATGGTAGTTTGTGCATGTATGTTCTTCCATGATGCAAGAAAAGCAGCGAGATAATTCTAAACGATAAGATTTTTGGTACAATTGAACAGGGGAATCATTCAAAGAAGCGCATGAAAATGCGCTTCTTTGCGTTTACCGAAAACCATCCCTATTATTTGGCATATCTTTATTTGCAAGTTTTGTTCTTGAAAATTGCACAATATCTCTTTTCATTTTAATATTTATTCGTTACAATTCATAAAAATATTATTAATTCTTGACGTTAATACACAAAAGTGGTATATTAAAAACAACTTAAAAGAACATAACTTGATAACCAATGGCGGTTTCCTATAGCGAAGAAGATGGGAACTGCTATTTTAGAATATCGAGTACTTTTAAGTTTGATAACCATTATGGTTGTTATTGCAGTTATGTCGATGCCGATTGTTTCCCCCAAGAACAATCCTGCAGAGATAAACTCCAATTAATATATACCTTCCGGAAGGAAGGAGCATTCCCCAGCTTTGTATATTAACAAAACTGCAATGCAACGAGGAAAACCTCTCAATGACATACCAAAAAGAAAAAACACAGCGCATCGGTGCTGTGTTTTTTCTTTGCCATATTCTGTCGGTTGTTTTGTTATTTTGTTCATATTTTTTCATACTTTTCTATCCCATTGATTGACTTTTAACAAATTAACTGATAAACTAGTGAAAAGAGGCATTTTACGGAATATGAATTGTAATACAAATCGGGGTGTGTTCAATTCAACTGGAGGGACGTATTATGTCTGTAGTACATTTACAATTTAATATTATTTTATAATCTGAAGGAGGAGTAATATGTTATTAGCTATCCAAATTTTACTCGGTGTCTTATTCGCAGGTACAGGTGTCGGACTCGTTGTTGACGTTGCCAAGAATCGAATGGACAAAATCAAAGATGCGACTGGTAAACAGTGGGCTTCTGCTTTCGTAGTAGGTATCATTGCCAACTTCCTTGATACGTTAGGATGTGGTTCTTATGCACCATCTACATTCATGTATAAGTTATTCAACCAGATTGATGATATCGATATTCCTGGTACACTGAATGTTGGAGATACTTTCCCTGTTATTTTCGAGGCATTCATCTTCACAACATCAGTTAATTGTGATCCTATGTTTCTGATCGTAATGTATGTTTGTGCTGCAGTTGGTTCGTTTGGTTTTGCTTCTATTGTTACCAAATGGCCTCGTAACAAAATCAGAATCGCTCTTGGTACAGTTATGATTCCACTTGCTGCTGTTATGCTCTGCAAGAATACAGGTGTTGGACCTTTCGGTCTCGTAGGAACTTTAACAGGTCTTACAGGCTGGAAATTAATCGTAGCCGCAGTTCTTAATATTCTGTGGGGTGCTCTGATGGATATCGGATTTGGTCTGTATGCTCCGTGTATGGCTACTTGTCTTCTGCTCGGAGTTGATGCGCAGGCTTGCTTCCCTGTATTCATGGGATCTTGTGCATGTCTGATGCCAGCTTGCTCTATCGAGTTTATTAAGACAAAGAGATACGATGTTCCACATACAATCGGTAACGCTCTCGGCGGATGTATCGGTGTATTTATTGCCTGGAAAGTGGTTACAGGACTTCCGATGTTCTGGCTGATCAACCTGATCTGTGTTGTTCTTCTGTGGACATCTTACACACTGTTAAGCTCAGCTAGAAAAGACGCTAAAGCAGGTGTTGCTTAAACAATAATTGAATATTAATTACAACAATAATATAAGGCGGTTCTTAAATTAAGAACTGCCTTATATATTTTAGCAATATTTTTTTATAAGTCTTATTGCTTAAACTTCTTTAAAAATACAATAATAAAACTACGGAGATTATTTACATGTTTATTAATGAGTATACAATGACTCGCAAGCGTTATGACAAATGGTCTGTTCCAAAGTTCTGGAAATCAGGTCCTATGTTTTTCATTTGGTGTTTTATTTTTATCGTCGGAACTCTGAGTTGGATTTACTTCAATACAATAACTGTACCGCTCAGATGGAAAACCGTATGTGCATTTCTTGTCTTTATATCCGTTTACCGCGGTGTATTTTTCAAATGGATGCACGCTGATAAAACATTTCGCGTAACACGCGGTCAATACTTTAACGGAAAAGACTGGACCTGCAAAGTAATTATCGGCGACAAAAATATCACCCTTTATATCAACAATAAGCTAAACAACAAAGTGGACTGGAAAGATATTAACAGATTTGAAGAGGCAAAATCCTATTACAAACTTGCTTCTGGAGATCAAAACGAAGGTGTTATGCTAGACAAGGATTCTTTTACAGAAGGTGATTCTGAACAGTTTAAAACCTGGATGCAGGAACATCATCCGGATATCCCTTACGGACCAATTCATCCGGCATATGACAAATAGATATTTTTTGCAATTTTATGCGATATTTTACAAGAGCGAAAAAGACCTGAAACATTTATATTATGATTCAGGTCTTTTCTTACCACAGTTCTAATATTTTTCTAATACATACAAATTCTAACCGAAAATTCTATTTTCATTGTTCCTAAAACATTCAAGGAACAAGCTCTGCAGATTATTCGTTTTTTTCCGGCTGCTTATTCATCTGGCGTCTGATCATTCTTGCTTTATAAATATTTTTCCATTTCATTGGCATCCATATATATTTCGCATTACTTTTCTCTATGATAAATAATTTAAACGCCTCTGCTTCCCCAGTCAGAAATCCATTTTTGGGAAGTATGACCAGTTCATCGTTTTCAATTCCCAGATAAAATGTCTTCTCATCTTCCCACAAACTATATACGTTCTTATAATATCCTACACGTTCTTCGGAATGTTCTTTCTTTGCACGGATATCCTCATTTCCAAATAAATAATTAATTTCTTCGTTTAAAGCAATATCCGAATTTCTCTTCATCAAAGCTATCGTTATATATTGTCTTCCTATTCCCAAAAGCGTCAGAAATGCCCCAAGAAGGGCGCTGACAGCAACACCTGAGATTCCTATATCCTTCTTTATCTCCGGTCTCACAAATGGCAATAGAATGAATGTAATGCCTATCAGAATCAAGCCCGGTGTTACCGTTGGATGTTCTACTCGATTTTTAAAATTGATGAATCTCTTCATTAGTTTCGTATCACGTCTTGTCTGCACCTCATAATGCACTCGCCTGCGATCCTGTGATGTCTTCTTTTCCATCTTGTCACCTCTCATAACATGAAAAAAGGGGATACAGATTCTTAATCCGGAAACTGCATCCCTCCATTATATACTTATGAAATACCAGTAGATAAATTAAAATCACCCATTTTATACATCTTTTGTTCGAACGGCATTCCATATATATATCTACTCCCGGCGCTGCTCTTTCTGGCGCATCTTCAATTTCAGCAAAGCTTTCGCTTTCAGGCAGTCCAGTTTGACCATATTATTCTCGCCTACAACGTCTGTCTCTGTACCATCCGCACTCTTATTGATATCCACGATACCATCCAGATAGTCATTAACAACAACAAACTGTGCTACAGTTCCGCTGAAATTCAGTCCAGTAACCGGAATATCACGGATACCTAACTGCTCACATGTATTTGTAAAGTCTACATCACTGTTGCCCCATCCATCAGATGAAATAATTACGCCATCTGCCCGCATCATCTCTGCCATAGCAGCAGCTCTTGTACCCACACGGATCTTGTCTTTGTTATCATCCGGTGTACCTACAATAATAAGTCCCATCAGGTCCAAATCTGTATCTTCAGCCACTACTTCCAATAACGGATCTCTGAAGTGATGTAACGATGTTTCCTTTGTTGACGGTCCAATTCCCATACTAACACCTCCTACTGCATAGAGCGAATAATACCATCACGATACTCATTCGGAGTGATCATGACCGGCATATTGCCCATTTCAATGATTGATTTACCACCTTCAACCCCTGACGGTTCATCCGGAAACAGATGCGTATCGTACATTGCTCCCTGGCCTGCTACTTGACGAATAATCACCACTCTCTTCTTTCCAGGTCTTACTTTATCATGATATTCATGTCTTTCTGTGCATTTCTCACCTTTAAACTTTTTCAGTTTTTCACGATAGGTCTGAATAAATTTATCGCAAAGTCTGTGTGCAGTAAATGGTCCGTGTCTTTCTTGCCCCATACCTGATGCAAATGTAACGTCAAAGGAAATAATATAATCATCATCTCCCGGTGTACCAGCTCGATTCAAATATAACTGATCTTTCAGATTACCCTCTGACGATCCGAATTCATGACATTGCTTGCCATCCACATCTACACCTGTCAACATTACATATACACCTGTTACCGTATGTGTAATACCTTCTCCCAGCTTTCCAAGAACCTTTGTAGAAATCGGGATAATATCCATAATCGTGTTCGTCCAGCGATCATGATCTCCCGGTTTGATAATCTGGATATCAATCTTCTCAATGCAATCATCTTCTGCTGTCAACTGTTCCAGCATCCCCTTGCTGACAGTCATATGGCCATCCGTTGTAATATTGTTTTCATCGCCCCATTCAACATCCGTCATATGAAAGGCTTTGATAACAAGGCGACGTAAATTAATCTCTTTTTCAGCCATCTTCGTTACCTCCATATTTTTCTCGTCAATGTTTTCACATTATATATTTATTATACAATAAATTCTACGAACTTCCAACAAATTATCATGCAATTATTTTTTCTTTTTTAATGTATTCATTATATTTTTATAAAAGCAAATGTGTCTTTATAAAAAAGGCAGATGCGCTAAACGCATCTGCCCCTTTTAGCTTAAATTAGATTTTAGCTACATACTCGTATGGCAACGGAACAATAGTTCCAGGTGTCTGGATTTTCTCTAACTGCTCCAGAGTTGCTTTTACAATCTGTGTCTGCTGTTCTACATTGTGCGGTCCACCAGCATTAGCACCCATAGGTACCAGCGGAGCTACTGCACGAGGAGTACCAGTCTGACGAACAACTGGTGGAAGAGCTGCAATAATAATTG
>ERZ773103.3575-NODE-3575-length-12484-cov-3.547108_pt1 | contig 12484 bp, 9 predicted proteins | sample MGYA00511118_ERZ773103 | MGnify/ENA primary metagenome ERZ773103 (study PRJEB29015, sample SAMEA2737821) | human gut metagenome | biome: human gut; feature: human-associated habitat; material: faeces | place: China | collected 2012 ... | reverse complement strand
ATTTTCACTGTTTTGAGCCAGACATGAAGCTGATACGCGGCATACATAATCTCAGTCAGGCCCCGCACGGGTGCGTGCTGACCATTGGTAATTTCGACGGCGTGCATCGTGGGCATCAGGCGCTGCTGCAGCGGTTGCGCGAAGAGGGCCGCCAGCGCGGTTTACCGGTCGTGGTGATGATTTTTGAACCCCAGCCGCTGGAGCTCTTTGCCGCTGATAAAGCCCCGGCGCGATTGACCCGCCTGCGTGAAAAGCTGGGCTATCTGGCTGAAAGCGGGGTTGACTATGTATTGTGCGTTCGCTTTGACCGCCGGTTCGCCGCGCTAACCGCGCAGGATTTTATCAGTGAACTGCTGGTGCGTCGCCTGGGCGTGCAGTTCCTCGCCGTTGGTGACGATTTCCGCTTTGGCGCTGGTCGCCAGGGGGATTTCTTGTTATTACAAAAGGCGGGGGCGGAATATGGCTTCGACGTCACCAGCACCCAGACCTTCTGCGAAGGCGGGGTGCGAATCAGCAGCACGGCGGTACGCCAGGCGCTGGCCGATGACGATCTCCTGCTGGCGGAGACGCTGCTCGGCCATCCGTTTAGCATCTCCGGACGCGTCGTGCATGGTGATGAACTAGGCCGAACCATAGGTTTTCCGACGGCGAACTTACCGCTGCGTCGTCAGGTTTCCCCGGTTAAAGGGGTCTATGCGGTAGAAGTGACAGGGCTGGGCGACAAACCGATAGCGGGCGTCGCCAATATTGGCACCCGTCCAACGGTTGCGGGCGTGCGTCAGCAGCTCGAAGTACATCTGTTGGACGTTGTAATGGACCTCTACGGTCGCCATATCAATGTAATACTGCGTAAAAAGATACGTAACGAGCAGCGGTTTGCGTCGCTGGACGAGCTGAAGGCGCAAATCGCACGTGATGAGTTAACGGCCCGCGAATTATTTGGGCTGACCAGCCAGGCCTGAGCCACTGGTGTTTATCAAACCGAAATACGGAACCGAGAATCTGATGAGTGACTATAAATCGACCCTGAATTTGCCGGAAACAGGGTTCCCTATGCGTGGCGACCTCGCCAAACGCGAACCGGGAATGCTGGCGCGTTGGACCGATGATGACCTGTACGGCATCATTCGTGCAGCCAAAAAAGGCAAAAAAACCTTCATTCTGCATGATGGCCCTCCTTATGCGAATGGCAGCATTCATATTGGTCACTCGGTAAACAAGATTCTGAAAGACATTATCGTTAAGTCCAAAGGACTGACGGGCTATGACTCGCCTTACGTTCCGGGCTGGGACTGCCACGGTCTGCCGATCGAGCTGAAAGTGGAGCAGGAATACGGCAAGCCGGGTGAGAAATTTACCGCTGCCGAATTCCGCGCTAAGTGCCGCGAATATGCCGCCGAGCAGATCGATGGCCAGCGTAAAGACTTTATCCGTCTCGGCGTGCTGGGCGACTGGTCGCATCCGTACCTGACCATGGACTTCAAAACCGAAGCCAACATCATCCGCGCGCTGGGCAAAATCATCGGTAATGGCCACCTGCATAAAGGCGCCAAACCGGTGCACTGGTGCGTAGACTGCCGTTCCGCGCTGGCGGAAGCGGAAGTGGAGTATTACGACAAAACCTCTCCGTCTATCGATGTCGCGTTCCACGCGGTAGACAAAGCCGCGGTACTGGCGAAATTCGGCGTAGCCGACGTCAACGGTCCGGTGTCGCTGGTTATCTGGACCACCACTCCGTGGACCCTGCCGGCTAACCGCGCTATCTCCCTGTCGCCGGAGTTCGACTATGCGCTGGTGCAGGTTGACGGCCAGGCGCTGATCCTGGCGAAAGACCTGGTTGAGAGCGTAATGAAGCGCGTTGGCGCGACGGACTACACTATTCTGGCGGCGGTACAAGGTTCTGAGCTTGAGCTGATGCGCTTTAAGCATCCGTTCCTCGATTTCGACGTGCCGGCGATCCTTGGCGACCACGTGACGCTGGATGCCGGTACCGGTGCGGTGCATACCGCTGGCGGCCACGGTCCGGACGACTACACCATCAGCCAGAAATACGGTCTGGAAATCGCCAACCCGGTTGGCCCAGACGGCGCTTACCTGCCTGGCACCTGGCCGTCCCTGGACGGCATTAATGTTTTCAAAGCCAATGACATCATCGTTGAGATGCTGCGTGAGCGTGGCGCGCTGTTACACGTTGAGAAACTGCAGCACAGCTATCCATGCTGCTGGCGCCACAAGTCGCCGATCATCTTCCGCGCCACTCCGCAGTGGTTCGTGAGCATGGATCAGAAAGGCCTGCGCGCGCAGTCGCTGAAAGAGATCAAAGGCGTGCAGTGGATCCCGGACTGGGGCCAGGCGCGTATCGAATCGATGGTCGCTAACCGCCCTGACTGGTGTATCTCCCGTCAGCGCACCTGGGGCGTGCCGATGTCGCTGTTCGTGCATAAAGAAACCCACGAACTGCACCCGCGTACCTTTGAGCTGATGGAAGAAGTGGCAAAACGCGTTGAAGTTGACGGCATCCAGGCGTGGTGGGATCTCGATTCCCGCGACATTCTTGGCGATGACGCCGACAGCTATGAGAAAGTGCCGGATACCCTCGACGTCTGGTTTGACTCGGGGTCGACCCACTCTTCCGTGGTTGACGTGCGTCCGGAATTCGCCGGTCACGCCGCCGATATGTATCTGGAAGGTTCTGACCAGCATCGCGGCTGGTTCATGTCCTCGCTGATGATTTCCACGGCGATGAAAGGCAAAGCGCCATATCGTCAGGTACTGACCCACGGCTTCACCGTCGACGGTCAGGGCCGCAAAATGTCCAAGTCTATCGGCAACACCGTTAGCCCGCAGGACGTGATGAACAAGCTCGGCGCCGATATCCTGCGCCTGTGGGTGGCTTCCACCGACTACACCGGCGAAATGGCGGTCTCTGACGAGATCCTCAAACGCGCTGCGGACAGCTATCGTCGTATCCGTAATACCGCGCGCTTCCTGCTGGCGAACCTTAACGGTTTCGATCCGGCGAAAGACATGGTTAAACCGGAAGAGATGGTGGTGCTGGACCGCTGGGCGGTCGGCTGCGCGCAGGCGGCACAGGAAGATATCCTGAAAGCCTACGAATCCTACGACTTCCATGAAGTGGTGCAGCGCCTGATGCGCTTCTGCTCCATCGAGATGGGCTCGTTCTACCTCGACATCATCAAAGACCGCCAGTACACCGCCAAGGCGGACAGCGTGGCGCGTCGCAGCTGCCAGACCGCGCTGTTCCATATCGTGGAAGCGCTGGTGCGCTGGATGGCGCCGATCATGTCCTTCACCGCAGATGAAATCTGGGGCTATCTGCCGGGCGAGCGTGAGAAATATGTCTTCACCGGCGAGTGGTATGAAGGTCTGTTCGGCCTGGCCGACGACGAAGCGATGAACGACGATTTCTGGGACGAGCTGCTGAAGGTGCGTGGCGAAGTCAACAAGGTGATCGAGCAGGCGCGTGCGGATAAGAAAGTCGGCGGCTCGCTGGAAGCGGCAGTCACGCTGTATGCTGATGCCGATCTGGCGGCTAAGCTCAATGCGCTGGGCGATGAATTGCGATTTGTCCTGTTGACCTCCGGGGCGAACGTCGCAGACTATGCGAGCGCGTCCGCTGATGCGCAGCAAAGCGAACTGCTCAAAGGGCTGAAAGTCGCATTGAGTAAAGCTGAAGGTGAGAAATGCCCGCGCTGCTGGCATTACACCACCGATATCGGCAAGGTGGCGGAACACGCGGAAATCTGCGGACGCTGTGTGAGCAACGTCGCCGGTGACGGCGAGCAACGTAAATTCGCCTGATGAGTAAATCGATCTGTTCAACGGGGCTACGCTGGCTGTGGGTGGTCGTAGCCGTGCTGATTATCGATCTGGGCAGCAAATTCCTGATCCTCCAGAACTTCGCTCTGGGGGAGACGGTTCCGCTGTTCCCGTCGCTTAATCTGCATTATGCCCGCAACTATGGCGCGGCCTTTAGCTTCCTCGCCGACAGCGGCGGCTGGCAGCGCTGGTTCTTTTCCGGGATCGCGATCGGCATTTGCGTAGTGCTGACGGTGCTGATGTACCGTTCGAAGGCGACGCAAAAGCTGAACAATATTGCCTACGCGCTGATTATCGGCGGCGCGCTGGGCAACTTGTTCGATCGCCTGTGGCATGGCTTTGTGGTCGATATGATCGACTTCTACGTCGGCGACTGGCATTTTGCCACCTTCAACCTCGCCGATAGCGCGATCTGCATCGGCGCAGCGCTGATTGTGCTGGAAGGCTTCCTGCCGAAACCGACTGTGAAAGAGCAGGCGTAAATCTCAATGCCGGGTGACGTGACGCTTACCCGGCCTACAGAATTTTTGGCCCCCGTAGGCCCGGTAAGCGTAATGCCGCCGGGCACCGGGTGACCTAAACAAGCGAGCAATTTGCATGTCTAAATCCGTACAGAGCAACAGCGCGGTACTGGTGCACTTCACTCTGAAACTGGACGACGGCTCCACTGCCGAGTCCACCCGCAGCAACGGCAAACCGGCGCTGTTTCGCCTCGGCGACACCTCTTTGTCTGAAGGGCTGGAGCAACAGCTTCTCGGTTTGAAAGAGGGGGAGAAAAAGGCCTTTTCGCTGGAGCCTGACGCCGCCTTTGGCGTACCCAGCCCGGACCTGATTCAGTATTTCTCTCGCCGCGAGTTTATCGACGCTGGCGAGCCGGAGATCGGCGCGATTATGCTCTTTACCGCAATGGATGGCAGCGAAATGCCTGGCGTGATCCGCGAAGTGAACGGCGATTCCATCACCGTTGACTTCAACCATCCGCTGGCCGGGCGCACTGTTCATTTTGATATTGAAGTGCTGGAGATCGATCCGGCGCTGGAGGAGTAACATGCAGATCCTGTTGGCTAACCCGCGCGGTTTTTGCGCTGGCGTTGACCGCGCTATCAGCATTGTAGAAAACGCGCTGACGCTGTATGGCGCACCGATCTATGTTCGTCATGAAGTGGTGCACAACCGCTATGTGGTGGATAGCCTGCGCAAGCGTGGCGCCATTTTTATCGAACAGATCAGCGAAGTGCCGGACGGCGCGATCCTGATTTTCTCCGCCCACGGCGTGTCGCAGGCGGTACGCAACGAAGCGAAGAGCCGCGACCTGACGGTATTCGATGCCACCTGTCCGCTGGTGACCAAAGTCCATATGGAAGTCGCCCGCGCCAGCCGCCGCGGCGAAGAGTCGATTCTGATTGGCCATGCCGGCCATCCGGAAGTCGAAGGCACCATGGGACAGTACAACAACCCGCAAGGGGGGATGTACCTGGTCGAGTCGCCGGAAGACGTGCTGAAGCTGGAAGTGAAAAATGACGCCCGGCTGTCGTTTATGACCCAGACCACGCTCTCCGTCGACGATACCTCGGATGTGATTGACGCCCTGCGCGCGCGTTTTCCGAAAATCGTCGGCCCGCGCAAAGACGACATTTGCTATGCTACCACTAACCGTCAGGAAGCCGTGCGCGCGCTGGCGGAGCAGGCTGACGTAGTGCTGGTGGTCGGGTCGAAAAACTCCTCCAACTCTAACCGCCTCGCCGAGCTGGCGCAGCGGATGGGCAAAGCGGCTTACCTGATTGACGACGCCTCCGATATCCAAGAAGCGTGGGTCAAGGATGCGGCCTGCGTCGGCGTGACGGCGGGCGCGTCGGCGCCGGATATTCTGGTGCAGAACGTCATTACCCGCCTGCAGGAGCTGGGCGGCGGCGAAGCCGTGCCGCTGGAAGGCCGGGAAGAGAATATCGTCTTTGAAGTGCCGAAAGAGCTGCGTGTGGATGTCCGTGAAGTAGAGTAAGTTCTTTCCTCCAGCAGTATGAGAAGATGCCAGACTTAACGTCTGGCATTTTTTTAGGGAGAAACCATGCGCTTACCAATCATTCTTGATACCGATCCGGGCATCGACGATGCCGCCGCCATTGCCGCGGCGCTGTTCGCGCCTGAGCTGGATCTGCAGTTGATGACCACCGTAGCGGGCAATGTCTCGGTGGAGAAGACGACCCGTAACGCGCTGCAATTGCTGCATTTCTGGAATGCCGATGTACCGCTGGCGCAGGGCGCGTCGATGCCGCTGGTGCGTCCGTTGCGCGACGCCGCCTCGGTGCATGGCGAATCCGGCATGGAGGGGTATGACTTTGTTGAGCATCAACGTCAACCGCTGGCGAAGCCGGCCTTCCAGGCGATCCGTGATGCGCTTATGCATGCTGCCGAGCCGATCACCCTGGTGGCGATTGGCCCGCTGACCAATATAGCGCTGCTGCTGACCCAGTACCCGGAATGCGTGTTTAATATTCGCCGGCTGGTGATCATGGGCGGCTCGGCGGGCCGCGGCAACTTCACGCCGAATGCGGAATTCAATATCGCTATCGACCCGGAAGCCGCCGCGAAAGTGTTCCACAGCGGGCTGGAGATTGTGATGTGCGGGCTGGACGTCACCAACCGGGCGCTGCTGGCGGCGGATTATCTGGCGACGCTGCCGACGCTGAACCAGACCGGTAAAATGCTCCATGCGCTGTTTAGCCACTATCGCAGCGGCAGCATGAGCAGTGGTCTGCGCATGCACGACTTGTGCGCTATTGCGTGGCTGGCCCGCCCGGAACTGTTCACTCTCCAGCCGTGCTTTGTGGCGGTGGAGACGCAGGGGACCTGGACCGCCGGCACCACGGTGGTGGATATCGAAGGACGACTGGGCCAGCCGGCGAACGCCCAGGTGGCGCTGGATATCAACGTCGAAGGGTTTCAGCGCTGGGCGGCGGAGGTGATTGCCCTGGCGCCGTGATATATCACTCGATTTTCAAGGAGAGAAGCAATGACCTATGGACAGGCGTATTTGAGCGGCTGGAAAGAGACCTTTAACTTTAGCGGACGCGCCAGTCGGCGGCAGTTTTGGACGTTTTTTCTCATCAATGTATTGATCGCCGCCGCGCCAGTGGCCGCCTGGAGTCTGGCCACCCTTGTTGACCCTCACTACGGGATCCTCAGTTTTGTTGTCATACCCTTTGCGGCGCTGTGGCTGCTGTTGATGGCGATCCCCCTGCTGGCTGTAGGCTGCCGGCGGATGCATGATATCGGCCGCTCCGGGATCTGGTTTGTGTTGGGAGTTATCATTCCGTGGTTTGCAATTATTTCGCTGGCTCTGTGCTGCCAGCGTTCAGCGCCGGCACCGTCTCGCTGAGATAATCGATCATCGCCCGCATCCTGGCGGGCATATGCTTATCTCCCGCCCACAGTAGCCACAGGTCGCCTGAGTAGCTGCTGATGAATTCCCACTCGGGCAACACCTGCACGATGTCGCCGTTCGCCAGCGCCTCACGGGCGGTGAACAGAGGCAGGCTGCCGATCCCTAAATGCTGTCTGACCGCGTCGAGGCGTACGGCGGTATGGTTGGCGGCGTACCGCCCGTAGGTTTGCACCGTTTCTGTTTTGCCTTCCCGACGGAACTTCCAGCGCGCATCGGCGGGCGTTTCGCCAAGCTATGCGCGCGCAGATCCTGCGGCGTGTACGGCGTACCGTGCTGCTGTAAATAGGCCTCAGTGGCGCAGATAACGTGCCTGATTGGCATCAGCGGTTTGCCATGCAGGCCGGGGGAGGGGGTATCGGTGATGCGTAGCGCCAGATCAATACCGTCATCGATAAAATCGAGAGGGCGATCTTCCAGCCGCAGGCAGACGTCCACCTGCGGGTAGCGGTGGAAAAACGCCATCATCAGCGGGTGGATCACAAAGCGGCCGACGGCTTTCGGGACGCTTAGCGTCAGCTTTCCCTGGGCGACCGTTTGGCGACTGCCTGCGGAATCCATTGCCTGTCGCGCCGCTTCCAGCATCTGCTGGGCATGCTGATATATCGTTTCCCCGGCATCGCTAAGACGCAGCTTGCGGGTGGTACGCTGCAGCAGTTTGCAGCCCATCTCTCGCTCCAGCCGTGAAACGCTGCGGCTAACGGCTGAAGGGGTAATGCCGTTCTGGCGGGCGACGGCGGAGAAGCTGCCCTGGTCGACTATCTGAACGAAAAGAGCGAGGTCGGGCAGGAGGTTCAGATTCATTTGTGCTCCCGGAGCAAGAGTGCATTGGCGGGTGGTGGGATTATCGCTGTCGGCATTAATAATATACTGGGCGGACAGAGAGGAGAATCACTATGACTGAACGGGTTTATTACACCAGCGATGCTACCGACGGGCGCGCCCAGATCATTGCCTGCACTGCAGAAGCGGATGGCCGTTACGCCATCGAACTGGATCGGACGCTGTTTCACCCGCAAGGGGGCGGTCAACCGGCGGACCGTGGATGGATTGCCGGGCAGGTGGTTGAGACGGTGGTTGTGCGCGGCGAAAGGGTGCTGCATATTCTGTCGCAACCCCTTCCCCTCGGTGAAGTGGAGATGAAAATTGATGCCTCCGCGAGACAGCTGCATGCTCGTCTGCATTCTGCCGGCCACCTGCTTGGCCTGGCGGGCGAACAGCTTGGCTGGCAACCGGTGAAAGCGCACCACTGGCCCGGCGAAGGGCGGATAACCTTTGCCAGCAGGAATAGCGCCGCGCTGCCGGACGCCAGTGCGCTACTGGCGCTAGTGAAGGCATGGCAGGCGCAGGACTTACCGCGTCAGGTGACGTTCGCTGATGGCATGCGCAAGGTGGGATTCGGCGAGCTGCCAGCCTATCCCTGCGGAGGCACCCACGTCGCCCGTCTGGCGGAGCTGGGCGACATTGTCATTAGTCAGATTAAGATGAAGAAGGGGCAGCTGGTGGTCAGCTACACCCTGGCGTAAGCGTTTTATCTCTGCTCAGGATAGGTCTGCTTGCCGTGATAGATACGCTCAGGTCGGCCAACCTTGCCGTAGCTGATTTCCGCTTCCAGAAAGTCGTTCTTCACTCCTTGTTCCAGATAACGGCGAGCGGTGGTTTTGCTGCTGCCGAGGATACGGGCCAGCGAGTCGGCGGTATGCACCACCGTCGGGTCGGCAAACAGCTGGAGCACGCGCTGAAAGGTGCTTTCATCGATCCCGCGCAGTGGTGCGCTGGCGGGTTCCGTTTGTTCCCGGGCCTGAATATTAAACAGCGCGTCGACATGGAGCTGGCTGGCCTGTTCACTGGAGCGCAGCGAGCTTCGATAGCGGGCAAAGCGCTCCAGCGTGTGCTGCAGGCGCTGATAGTGCACCGGCTTAATCAGGTAATCAAACACCCCAAGACGCAGCGCTTCGCTGATGGTTTCCATGTGATTATCCGCGGTAATAAAGATAATTCGTCCCTTGTAATGTGTACTGACTGCATGGCGGATCAGATCGATACCTTTGCCGTCGGGTAAAAAATTATCCAGCAGGATCAGCTGCGGTTGATACAGTCTGAGCTGTTTCCTGGCGCTCTCAAGCTTATCCGCAATACCAATGACGTCGAACTGGGGAAACTGTTTAATGTTATCCACCAGGATCTCCGCCAGCATAGGTTCGTCTTCAACAATAAGAGTAGTGATGCTATCCATGATGTTCATCTCGGGTCAGGGGGATATAAAGCGTAAAAATGGTGCCAAAAGGAATATTATTTTCGACGACGATACTGCCGCCTGCTTGTTCCACGTAGCTGCGTACTAGCCAGAGTCCGATACCATGATCTTTGCTGGCGCTGCTGGTGACGCCGCGCTCGAAGATCCGATCGCGCAGCGCCTCGTCAATGCCGCATCCCTGGTCGGCGATCTCAATGATCACCTCCTGGCCATCACTGTTGATCAGGCATTCGATCTGTTTTGAACCCTGCGGTTGACGCAGGCTGGCATTGTAGGCGTTATCAAGTAGATTCCCCACGATCGAGATCCATTCGTTGTGCGAAAGGGCGGTAGGTAATCTATCAACGAAGCAGGCCGGATCGAAAATCAGCTCAAGTCCAAGCTCTTTGGCCCGGTAATATTTGCCGATCAACAGCCCGGCCAGGTGGTTGTCCTGGAAATTGCGTGCAATAAAATCGATCACCTTCTGGTGACTTTCCGACTGCTGTTGGATAAGTTCCAGCGCTTGGTTATAGCGTTTAAGAAACAGCAGACCGGCGATAGTGGAGATCAGATTGCGATGCTCATGCTGTACGGCGCGCAGGTTATCGGCATATTGTTGTACCTGGCTAAGCTGCAGGCTAAGGGTGTTGATATCGTCTTTGCTGCGAAAGCTGATCACCCAGCCCTGTGGCTCATTGTTTAAGATCACCGCCATCCGGCTGGCGATCACTTTGATCTGATTGAAGGTAACGATCTCGTCTTTTTTATTGGTCTGTGGCGCATCGTAGAAGAAGACCTCCTGCGAGATAACGCTGCTGATCCGTTTGCCGATAAGCGTCGGTTCCGGCTGACTCAAATTGAGCAGGCGACGCGCAGTCTGATTAATCGCAGTGATTTTATAATCGGAGTCGATGGCGATAAGCCCTTCGAACACCGATTCAAACAGCACGCTTTGCTGGATCAACAGCTGTGACAGCTGCTGGGGTTCCATATTGAGCATCTGTTTTTTGATATGCAGTGAGAAGCGGCGGGCGCAAAAGAGCAGAAGCAGTAACATGATGGCCATCGGGATCAGCAGCGAACTTATCTGCAGGCTGAGCCAGTTTTCCAGTTGCTCAATGGTATAGCCTACCGACACAATGCCGATCACCTTGCCGGTTGCGTCCTGAATCGGCGATTTACCGCGCAGCGACGATCCCAGCGAGCCTTTGCGCACTGACACGTAGCTTTTAGCGTTTATCAACGCCTCATCGCTATCGCCGCCTTCCATCGATTTGCCGATTTCATCAGGATTGACGTGATAGAGGCGCTGGCCGCTGGCATCACCGACGGTGATGTAGGTGGCGTCGGAGAACGAACGCATGGGGTCGATAAGGGCTTTGATTCTGGCGAGATCGCGTTTCTGCACTGCCTCCACCAGCTCCGGCATCGCCGAAATCTGCATCGCCTGAATCAGCGCCCGTTGCCCGACCTGATAATGCAGACGCTCCTCGGTAATGTCTGTCAGATACCATGACATCGCCAGCATGACGATCGTCGAGGTGAATAAGATCAGCAGGAAGATGCGATTCTGAAACGATCGCCTGGCAAACCAGTGGGTGATTTTTCGGGTATACATTGGGTAGATAGACATTAAATTGTTATTCTCCCCGTTTTGCGCCCCCGGCGCCGACAGGTGGAGCACAGAACAGAAAATTTCAGACATGTGCCCGGCCCCGTCATGCCAAGAGTGGGTATCAAATCAGCCCGGAGGTGGGGCGACAGCCACACCTCCGGGAAGGATGTCGGCCTACATCGCCAGCACGTACTTGAGCATCACCCCGGCGGCGATCGCCGAGCCGATCACCCCCGCCACGTTCGGGCCCATCGCGTGCATCAGCAGGAAGTTCTGCCCGTCCGCTTCCAGACCCACCTTGTTCGACACCCGCGCCGCCATCGGCACCGCCGACACCCCCGCCGAGCCGATCAGCGGGTTGATTTTGTGCCGGCTGAACACGTTCATCAGCTTCGCCATCAGCACCCCGGCGGCGGTCCCCACGCAGAAGGCGATCACCCCCAGCACCAGGATCCCCAGCGTCTGCGGCTGCAGGAACTTGTCCGCCACCAGCTTGGCCCCCACCGACAGCCCGAGGAAGATGGTGACGATGTTGATCAGCGCGTTCTGCACCGTATCGCTCAGCCGCTCCACCACGCCGCTCTCGCGCATCAGGTTGCCGAAGCAGAACATCCCCAGCAGCGGCGCGGCGTCCGGCAGCAGGAGCGCCACCAGCAGCAACAGCACCCGGCGCAGCCAGCGGCGCTTCTTTTTGGGCGGAGCTGGGCGGGCCTCCGCCTGCGCTGCAGGCGGGGCAGACACAGCTTCCGGCACCGGGTCGCGGTAGTGCTGCCAGCTCGTGCCGGGGACCTGCGGCAGACCGCAGGCTGCCCGGCGGATCATGTCCAGCAGCCAAAGGCCCGGCCCATCCTCCCGGTACACGGTGCGCAGCCAGCAGCCCTTGCGGGTGCCCAGCAGCAGCAGAAATTTCCCGTCCTGCTCCCAGCACCCAGCGGACAGCTCTGCTCCCACAAGGTGCTGTGCCGCCTGTACCCGGGCCAATGCGGCGGCAGCGTCCTGCCTGCGGGCAGCCCGGCGGACGATCTGTGCCCCCACCTTGGGGTCGGCATAGCTCTGGGTGCCAAAGTCGAACACCTTTTCGGCCCCGGGCACGGCTTCCAGCCGGGCTTCCATCAGGGCCCCGGCGGCAGCATCCGCGCACACCAGCAGCCGACGGCGGTGCTCCAGCGCCTGCACCACGGCGGCAGCAAGGTCCGTGTCCCCTTCTCCGTACAAGTCAGCCGCAAAGCAGCCGTGCAGACTGCGGCGGGCCTTGTCCAGCCCGGCAGCATTTTCGCTCTGCAGCGCGATCAGCGTCTCCGCGCCCCGGCTGCGGCATTGGGCGGTCAGGCTGTCCAGCCGTTCCTGCTCC
>ERZ773103.3565-NODE-3565-length-12537-cov-4.114885_pt1 | contig 12537 bp, 7 predicted proteins | sample MGYA00511118_ERZ773103 | MGnify/ENA primary metagenome ERZ773103 (study PRJEB29015, sample SAMEA2737821) | human gut metagenome | biome: human gut; feature: human-associated habitat; material: faeces | place: China | collected 2012 ... | reverse complement strand
ATCCTCCATATAGACAAGACGAACCGCCGACGGAATACCTGCGCCCGACACAGCCAAACGCAATCTGACTTCACCGCCGCAAGTCACCGCTCCGAAAGGAAATCTATAAAATTTTTTTCTGGAATTATGCTCTATATCCATATTTACCCCTTTATCGTAAAAGAAGTGACCTAAGTCACTTCTTTATTTTTATTATTTAATTGGTGTCAAGTGCCAAATGTTCTTATTGTAATCTTCAATAGTTCTGTCACTTGAGAAGAATCCTGCACTTGCAGTATTCAAGATTGCCTTTTCAATCCACTTATCTCTGTCTTGATAATCAGCAGACATCTTTTCTTGAGTCTTCATATATTCTTCAAAATCTCTGATTACCATATATGTGTCAGGGAATCCGTAGTCACCGAACAACAATGTTTGATACAAATCTCTGAACATTTGGTTGCTGCCCGGAACGATTGAACCGTCAACAAGCTGTTCAAGTGCGTGTCTTAGGCTTGCGTTTGATGAGTAGATATTCTTAACTTCATCAGTTCCCGCATACTTAACTCTTGCGGCAACTTCGTCAGCCTTTAGACCGAAGATATATATATTGTCTTCACCGACCTGTTCAAGCATTTCAACGTTTGCGCCGTCAAGTGTACCGATTGTAAGTGCACCGTTAAGCATAAACTTCATGTTACCTGTACCCGAAGCTTCCTTACCAGCTGTTGAAATTTGTTCTGAAATATCAGCCGCAATGATAAGTTTTTCAGCGATTGATACGCTGTAATTTTCAAGGAATACAACTTTAATCTTATCCTTAACTCTCGGATCGTTGTTAATCATATCTCCGACTGAGTTAATAAGCTTGATAATAAGCTTTGCTCTTTTATAACCCGGAGCAGCCTTTGCACCGAATATATATGTCTTTGGATAGTAATTTTCAGCATATACGTTATCTTCAATAATTCTGTTGTATTCTGCAAGAATATGAAGTACGTTCATCATCTGACGCTTATATTCGTGCAATCTCTTACACTGTACGTCAAAGATAGAATCAGGATTTACAACTATATCGTTGTGTTCCTTAATATATTGTGCAAGTCTAACCTTGTTATTACGCTTAATTTCAGCAAATTGCTTCTTGAATGCAGGGTCTTTAGCATATTTCTTTAGCTTTGAAAGTTCTGAAGCGTCCTTGATCCAATTCTTACCTATCTTTGAAGAAATAAGCTCAGTAAGTTCCGGGTTACAGTTAGCAATCCATCTTCTGAATGTAATACCGTTTGTGATTGCATAGAAGTGGTCGTTATTCATATTATAGTAATCAGCAAAAATATCCTGTTTTAGAATATCTGTATGCAACTTTGAAACACCGTTTACTGCGAAACAGCTTGCAAGACACATATTAGCCATAAATATCTGATTATCAGAAATAATTGCCATATACTTATGCTTAGCCGAATCGTTAGGATAAACTTCGTTAAGTCTGATCATAAGACGTCTGTTCATTTCTTCAACGATCATATATACACGCGGAAGAATCTTTCTGAACATATCAAGCGGCCACTTTTCAAGAGCCTCGCTCATCACTGTATGGTTTGTGTATGCGAATACATGAGTTACGATGTCCCATGCCTCATCCCAACCAAGACCTTTTTCGTCCATCAACAAACGCATCATTTCAGGAATAGCCATTGTAGGGTGTGTATCATTGATATGAATAACGACCTTATCAGGCAATTTTGACCAATCTTGACCGTTTCTGTTTTCAAATTCTTTCAAAATCCACTGCAATGTTGCAGAAACAAGGAAATATTGTTGCTTTAATCTAAGTTCCTTACCCTCTGTATGATTATCTTCCGGATAAAGTACCTTTGAAATAACTTCTGCAAGTTCCTTTTCTTCAACGGCACGAACATAGTTACCGCTGTTAAATTCCTGCATATTCATATGGTCAGGAGATTTTGAACTCCACAATCTTAATTTATTTACAATTTTTGAATCATAACCGCAAAGAGGTACATCATAAGGCATAGCCAAAATTGTATGTGAGTTGTTGTAACGGCAAGTAAATTTACCGTCTACCCAATCAGTATAAACTTCACCACCAAATTTAACTTCAACAGTTTCTTCAGGTCTTGCGATTTCCCACGCATTACCGTTATCAAGCCATGAATCAGGAAGTTCTGTCTGATAACCGTCAACAATCTTTTGTCTGAATAAGCCGTATTCATAACGGATTGTACAACCGTATGCAGGCAAATCCAATGTTGTAAGTGAGTCGATAAAGCAAGCTGCAAGACGTCCCAAACCGCCGTTACCAAGACCTGCGTCATTTTCAAGTTCGGCAATTTCAGGAAGTGAGTAACCCAAATCATTTAAAACGTGCTGATATTCTTCAGTCTGCATAAGGTTTAAAATGTTTGTGCAAAGAAGTCTGCCCATAAGGAACTCAAATGATAAATAATAAAGTTTTTTTGCGCCCATCTTCTTTACAGTCTGATGAGATACGGCCCACTTTTCCATAATTCTGTCACGAACAGTAAGTGCGCATGCAGTATAAACCATATGAGGAGTTGCATCCTCCATAACTTTACCGAAATGTCTGTTTACCTTACCTACAATTTCCTTCTTCAATACTTCTTCAGACGCTGTCAATTTTGTTGTTGCTGTTGTTTTTGTGTTTTTATTTTGTGCCATACTTTTAGCTTGTGCCATATTTATTTTACACCCCTTTAAAATTCTTCTTATTTCTTGCGAAGATTTCTTATCATCGGTTTATTTTACAGTCTTCTTTTGTGTCGTTTTCTTTGATGCCGTTGTCTTCGCTTTTGCACCTTCCTTAACCGTTTCGGCTTTAGTCGTTGTCTTTGCCGTCGACTTAGCTGATTCAGCCTTTTTAGGCTCTGCTTTAGTTGTTTCGGCTTTTACAGGTTTTGCAGACTCTGTTTTTTCTGTTTTTGCCGTCTTTGCAGTCTCTGCCTTTTCAGCTTTTACAGGTTCAGCCTTTGCAGGTTCTTCTCTTACCGCTTTCTTTGCGGTTGACTTAGCTGTTGTTTTTTTAGTTGCAGTTTTCTTAGCCGCTGTTTTTCTTGTTGTTTTCTTCGTTGTTGTCTTTTTTGCCGCAGGGGCTTTTTTCTCCTCAAAAGGATTTTTAACTTCAACTATTTCAGGCTCTTTTGCACCGTCTGCCGCAGCCTTTGCAGCCGCCTCGGCATCTGCCTTTATACTGTCCTCAAAAGTTTCCTTTTTTTCTTGTTTCTTTGTAGTTTTTGCGGCTGTCTTTCTGGCAGGCTTTTTCTTTTCAGGTAAATCATATATACCTGTAAGTTCTTGATACAAGTGAATATATTTATCAGCCGATACATTCCATGAGTAATCTACTGCCATACCGTTATCAACGATTTTCTTCCACTCGTCTTTTCTGTCATAGTAAATCTGCATTGCATACCAAATAATATTTATCATTTCGTCTGCATTGTAGTTTGCGAATGAGAAACCGGTTCCCTCGCCTGTATATTCATTATATGGAATAACAGTGTCTTTAAGTCCGCCTGTTTCACGAACAATCGGAACAGTACCGTATCTCATACTGATAAGTTGTGACAAACCGCAAGGTTCAAATCTTGACGGCATTAAAAATGCGTCACTTGCCGCATAAATTTTACGTGCCATATCATTTGAAAAGTAAATTTGTGCCGAGAATCTGTCAGGATATTTCCAAGCATAATGTCTGAAAAGATTTTCATACTTTTCGTCACCTGTACCAAGTACAACTACTTGACAGCCACCGTTGCAAAGTTCCTCAATCTTGTAAGCTACAAGGTCGAAACCTTTTTGGTCTGTAAGACGTGATACAATACCAATCATCATCTTATCGGCATTCACTTCAAGACCTAATTCTTCCTGCAGCTTTTTCTTGTTCTCAGCCTTTTTCTTGTGAACTGTTTTTGCTGTATAGTTTTGATAAATAGACTGATCTGTATTTGGATCCCAGTCAATATAAGAAATACCGTTTACTATACCCAAAAGGTCGTTCTGTCTTGCACGAAGAAGATTGTGAAGTCCCTCTCCGTATTCTTCTGTTGTGATTTCGTTTGCGTAAGTTGAGCTTACCGTAGAAACCTTGTTTGCATAAACCATACCGCCCTTTAACAAGTTTGCATCCTTGTAGAATTCAAGCTTGTCGGAAGTAAAGTAATAATCGCTTATACCCATTGCGTCCTTAATCTTGTTGAAATCCCATCTTCCCTGGAACTTCAAGTTATGAATTGTCATAACAGTCTTGATACCCTGATAGAACGGATTATCCTGGAACGTATCAAGGAATACAGGTATCGGTCCTGTCTGCCAGTCGTTACAGTTAATAACGTCCGGTCTGAAATCTATTGTCGGCAAAATTGACAATACAGCCTTTGAAAAGAATATAAACTTTTCACAATCAAGGTGTATAAAGTCATAAGGCTTATCGCCGTTAAAGTAAAACTCATTGTCTATAAAATAGAACTTACAGCCGTTATACTCCAACTCGAAAACACCGACATACTGTTTTCTCCAAGCCATATCGATATAGATATGGTCAATATATTTCATCTTGTCCTTATATTCTTGCGGTATACAGTTGTACAGCGGTAAAATCACTCTTGCGTCAACGCCTTTTTCGTTAAGCGCTGCAGGCAAAGAACCCGCTACATCACCAAGACCTCCTGTTTTAACAAAAGGTGCCGCCTCCGAAGTAGCAAATAAAACTTTCATAACAAATTATTCCTTTCTATATGCTTAAATCTTATCTCTATAAGAATTATTTGTCAATAAATATTCTTAAATTCCGTAAAACTTCAACAGAACTGCTCAAATTTTGAACAGTTCTATTATATATTTGTCATTAAAATCTTTATTATTAAATCTTCGTTCCTTTTGATATTGCAAGAGGATAGCTCTCTTGTCCTATAAGTTTTCTTCCTTTTGTTATATCAACTTCCTTATCAAATACAACATGACTAAGTTCAACGTCCTCTTCAATCACAGAATCCTGCATGATGATTGAATTTTTAATGACCGCACCCTTTGCGACTTTTACACCTCTTGAAAGTACACTGTTAATTACAGTACCCTCAATTACACAACCGTCTGAAATAAAGCTGTTCTGTACAGACGCGTCACTTCCGTATTTAGTCGGCGACTGGTCTTTTGTCTTTGTGTAGATAGGATTTTTAGGATTAAACAATTCACGTCTTATATCCGAATTTAAGAAATTCATATTATTTCTGTAATATGCTTTAAGTGAATCAATCTTATCAGTATAACCCGTATACTCATATCCGTAAATTCTAAGGCCTGTCATTTTCTTAACAAGTGCATCTTTTACGAAATCTCTGTCGCCCCTTGCACTGCATTCGTCAACGATACTTTCAAGCAAAGCCTTTTCCATAACGTAAACGTCCATACTTGCCATACTCGACTTTGGATAATACGGCTGAACTTCAATATCCGTAATACGATTTTCATCGTCAAGCTCAAGCGTTGTAAATCTTGAAATTTCTCTTTCAGGCATACCTTTCATATCTTTATAAAGAATTGTAACGTCTGCCTGACTTTCGATATGATTTTTTACAACTTCTTCAAAATCAATATTGTAGATGCTGTTACCTAACGACAATATTACATATGTCTGCCGACTTCTGTGAATAAAGTCACTTATACCTGCAAGTATATCTATATTACCCTTTATTGAACCGTATGATACCTTTTCCAGATTCGGAGGAAGGATATTAAGTCCCCAATTCTTTCTGTCAAGGTCCCAAGGCTTACCCGATTTAATGTGGTCCATCAAAGATGAGTAATTTGCTTCTGTTGCAACACCGATATTTGTTATACCCGAGTTTGCCATACACGAAAGCACGAAATCTATTATTCTGTATCTTCCTGCGATAGGAAGTGCTGAATTTGCTCTTATATCTGTAATCGGAGGTATTCTGTCATTACTTGTCAGAATAATACCCATAGTATCTCTTCTCATTGGCTCTGTCCCCTTTCCTATGCTTCTACCATACTGCCCTTGCAAATATCTTCTTCAACGCCGACTTCGGCACCGCTTTCGATAAGAACAAGATCATTGGTACACAATTTTGATGCATATTTGTTATCGTCCGAAGAATTAACTCCGACTTTAGCACCGTCACCTATAACCGCGTCTGCACCTATAACAGCTTTTTCAATTACAACATTCTTTCCGATTTTCGCACCCGGCATAATTACCGAATCACTGACAACGCTGCCTTCTCCGAGTTCAACGCCGCCGAAAATAACCGAATGCTTTATTTCGCCGTCAATAAAGCAGCCCTCTGTTACGGTTGAATTTGTTATCTTAGCATTTTGTCCAACATAATGAGGAGCAAGTGCCATATTTCTTGAATAGATACTCCAACTTCTGTCGTTTAGATCAAACTTAGGTGGTTGGTCAACAAGATCCATATTTGCCTCCCACAAGCTATGAATTGTGCCGACATCTTTCCAATAGCCCTCAAATCTGAATGATACCATCTTTTCGCCGTTTTCAAGCATTGTAGGAATTATATTCTTACCGAAGTCATTTGCAGAACTTGGGTCACGTTCGTCAGCCTCCAAATACTTTTTAAGCACTTCATATGTAAATATGTAAATACCCATTGACGCAAGATTGCTCTTAGGCTCTGCCGGTTTTTCTTCAAAGTCTGTGATAGTACCCTCTTCGTCAACGTTCATTATACCGAATCTGCTTGCCTCCTCCCAAGGTACAGGCATTACGGCAATAGTTACAGCCGCACCCGATTCCTTGTGTGCCTTCAGCATTTCGCCATAGTGCATTTTATAGATATGGTCGCCTGAAAGTATAAGAACGTTTTCAGGTTTAAAGCTTTCAAGAAAACTTAAGTTTTGATAAATGGCATTTGCCGTACCTTTATACCATTCACCCGCTTTTGCACTTTGGTATGGAGGAAGTACATAAACACCGCCATGACTTCTGTCCAAATCCCAAGGGTTTCCGTTACCGATATATCTATTTAGTTCCAACGGTTGATACTGTGTAAGAACACCTACCGTATTAATTCCTGAATGTACACAATTTGAAAGCGGAAAATCTATGATTCTGTACTTTCCGCCGAAAGGCACTGCCGGCTTAGCAACATTTTTTGTCAACGCACCAAGTCTTGAGCCTTGACCGCCTGCAAGTATCATTGCAACGCAATCCTTTGATACCATAAAATCATCTCCCTATAATTTTTCTGATTAGATTTTTATTAAAACCGACTATTTAGCCGATTTATTTGTCCTTGTTGATGTTTTTTTCGCAGCGGTCTTTGTCGCGGTTGTTTTCTTAACTGCCGCTTTTTTAGCCGTTGCACTTTCGGTTTTGTCTGTTGTTTTTTTAGCAGTTTTTGATGCATTCGTTTTCTTTTTGCTTGCCGCAGCTTTGTCTGCCGGCTTTTTCTTTAGGAACATAACCGAATTGCCGTCGATAGCAACTTCAATAGTGTACATCATATCTGAGAACTGCATATTCTTTGTCTTGTATACTTTCTTTGTAATACGTTTGTTTCCGCCGTACTTGACAGCACTCGAATGGAATACTACTTCATATTCGCCCGCAAGCGGAACACCGATTTTATATATCGGTCTTTCGACAGGTGTGAAGTTTGCAACCACAACAACATTATCAGCCGCGTGTCTGCCGCGTCTTATATAGGAAAGAACACTGTTTTCACTGTCAGCCTCATTAACCCATCTGAAGCCGTCCCAACTTGTATCAAGTTCCCATAAAGCCTTGTTTTCCATATAAAAATGGTTAAGGTCTTTTACATACTGATGCAATCTCTTATGCTTATCTATTTCAAGTACGTTCCATTCAAGTTGGTCGTCATAACGCCACTCAAGCATTTGACCGAATTCGCCGCCCATAAACAACATTTTCTTTCCCGGCATTGTCATATAATAGCCGAGTAATGTTCTGTATGCCGCAAATTTTTCGTCATACTCACCGAACATCTTGTTAAGCATAGAACCCTTGCCGTGTACCACTTCATCATGTGACAAAGGCAAAATATAATTTTCGGAATAAGCATACATCATCATAAATGTAAGCAAACTGTGATTGTCCTTACGGAAGTACGGATCCATAGCCATATAACGAAGTGTATCGTTCATCCACCCCATATTCCACTTGTAATTAAAACCAAGTCCGTCATTTTCAGGTGGTGTGGTTACAAGCGGCCAAGCCGTAGATTCTTCCGCAACCATCATAAAGTTAGGGAATTCCGTCCCCATAATCTTGTTAAGCTTTTTAAGAAAATCAACCGCCTCAAGATTACCGTTTCCGCCGTATTCGTTCGGAACCCACTCACCGTCATTTCTCGAATAATCACGGTAAAGCATTGAAGATACCGCATCAACTCTTATTCCGTCAATGTGATACTGTTCTGCCCAAAAATACGCCGATGAAATAAGGAATGAAACGACTTCGCTCTTTGAATAGTCAAAAACCATTGTTCCCCAATCCTTATGCTCACCCAATCGCGGATCGGCATATTCATAAACAGGAGTTCCGTCAAACATTCTCAGTCCGTGTGCATCACGCGGAAAATGAGCAGGTACCCAGTCCATTATAATTCCGATATGATTTTTGTGACACTTATCTATAAGATATTTCAAATCTTCACTTTCGCCGTATCTTGTCGTAGCTGAGAAAAATCCCGTTACCTGATACCCCCAAGAGCCGTCGAACGGATATTCGGTGATAGGCATAAGCTCTATATGCGTGTAACCCATCTTCTTAACATAAGGAACAAGCTCGTCCGCCAGTTCACGATACGTATAAAAGCTTCCGTCATCATGTATTTTCCATGAGCCGATGTGGATTTCGTATATATTCATAGGCTCCGTCAAAGTGCTGTTTTTACCGCGTGCACTTATCCAAGCCTTATCGCCCCATTTGTAATTATTTGAAATATCCTTTGTTACGGACGCAGTACCCGGTCGCAGTTCACTTTTTACAGCATACGGATCGGCTTTGTAGTAAGTTTCTCCGTCCTCAGCCTCAATGGCATACTTATATAGCATTCCTTCTTCTATATCTGTAAAAAAGCCATACCAAACTCCGCTTGTTTCTATTCTTTCAAGCATTTTGTCATAGCCGTTCCAATCGTTGAAATCGCCCACGACTCTAACACTTACGGCTTTAGGTGCCCAAACGGCAAATCTCCAACCGTCAACGCCGTCTATTTTGACTTTATGTGATCCAAGCATTTCATATGACTTAAAATTGTCACCGGAATTAAATAAGTACGTTTGAAAACGACTTATATTCGCCCAGGTCTTTTCTTCTGTCATATATTTCCCTCCCTTTTCAGTAAATTAAAATATACATATTTCCTTACTGATTTATCTTGTTGCAACTATTATATCACACTTATTTTTGTTAGTAAAGACCATAAGTGAATAATTTTTTTAATTTTTTTTGTGCTATTTTACATAAAATTTACGTTTGCGACGTTTTTACACAATTTCCAGTCTTATTTTACAGAAAAAAATACTTTCATATTAATAATACACCTTGACAGAATGCACAAAATAGTATAAAATATAATTGCTTAATATTCTTTAAAAATAAAATTTTTCTGTATACTATACTTTTATATGTAATCCCAATACTTAAAATGGAGCCGTCTTAAGGTAGACTGCTCTTGTATGATTACAAATCACTATGGTACTTTACCTGCATCTGTTTCATAGAGGTTTATGAAGTATTCAGTTGTATAGGACGCAGTCATTTTAAGAAGTCCCCCATTATTAAGCGTTGGTAAACTTTTTATGGGGGTGTTACTGATTAATACAGTATTATTAATTGTAATGATAATCGTTGCAATCGTATTATGTGTTATAAGCGTCATTGTTGGTTTCAACTTAGGCGTTGCACACAGAAAGAAAATTGCTGAGGCCGAATTCGGCAGTGCCGAAGAAAAAGCCAAGTCTATTGTAAAAGATGCCGAAAAGGCTGCCGATGCCAAAAAGCGCGAACTGTTGCTTGAGGCTAAAGAAGAAAATCAAAAACTTCGCGCAGACTTTGACGCAGAGGTTAAGGAACGCAGAAATGAACTTAATCGTCAGGAACGCAGAATTAACCAAAAAGAAGAAAACTTAGACAAGAAAACAGATAATTTAGAGAAAAAAGAACAGACTTTAAGTCAAAAACTAAAGTCACTTGAATCTAAAGAAAAAGAAATAGCAGAAATCAAAGAACAACAAATGGCTCTTATTGAAAAGATTTCAGGTCTTACCGCCGAAGAGGCTAAGACTATCTTATTAAAAGATGTTGAAAATCAAACAAAGCATGAGGCAGCCATGATGGTTAAAGAAATTGAGCAAGAGGCAAAGGAGAACGCGGAAAAGAAAGCAAAGAACATAGTTTCTTTGGCTATTCAAAAAGTTGCCGCCGATCACGTTGCCGAAACCACCGTTTCTGTTGTTAATCTTCCAAGTGATGAAATGAAAGGAAGAATTATCGGACGTGAAGGACGTAATATCCGTACTTTAGAAACGCTGACGGGTGTAGAACTCATTATTGATGATACGCCGGAAGCAGTGGTTCTTTCCGGATTTGATCCGATAAGAAGAGAAGTTGCAAGAATCGCGCTGGAGAAGCTGATTGTTGACGGACGTATTCATCCGGCAAGAATTGAGGAGATGGTTGAAAAAGCGCAGAAAGAAGTTGACACGATGATTCGTGAAGAGGGTGAATCAGCCGCACTGGAAGTTGGAGTGCACGGAATTCATCCGGAACTGCTCAAACTTCTCGGACGTATGAAGTTCAGAACAAGTTACGGACAGAATGCTTTAAAGCATTCCGTTGAAGTGGCTCAGTTGTCAGGACTTCTTGCAGGAGAGATCGGATTAGATGTCAGACTTGCAAAACGTGCAGGACTTCTTCATGACATCGGTAAATCGATCGATCATGACGTAGAAGGCTCTCATATTCAGATTGGTGTGGATCTTTGTAGAAAATACAAAGAATCTGCTACTGTGATCAATGCAGTAGAAGCACATCACGGAGATGTAGAACCTGAGAGTCTGATCGCATGCATCGTTCAGGCAGCTGATACGATTTCAGCAGCAAGACCGGGTGCGAGAAGAGAGACACTTGAGACTTACACAAATCGTTTGAAACAGTTAGAAGATATTACCAACTCCTTCAAGGGAGTAGACAAATCGTTTGCTATCCAGGCAGGACGAGAGATTCGTATCATGGTAGTTCCGGAACAGGTCAGCGATGCTGATATGGTTCTTCTGGCAAGAGATGTTGCAAAACAGATCGAGGCAGAGCTGGAATATCCTGGACAGATTAAAGTCAGCGTGATCCGTGAAAGCCGAGCGGTTGATTACGCAAAATAGCATTTAAACATACCCCGCATACCATAGCGATATGGTTTGCGGGATTTTTTTGTGCTGATTGCATCAGATTCTGCAAGTGTTTGACTTGAAGTTGTTTTGCAATGAAGGAAGCAGTTTTGCTCAGTTTCAGGCATAAAACATGCAGCGTACTGTATAAAGTAGAAGGGAAGATAAACGCTTCGCAAGGAGGCCGAAGGCATTCTTGAATGTTCCACGGACAATGGCTTTGTATCGACCGGAACGGAGAAGCTATAAAACAGTGAAAGCAGGGTGCAGATCATGCGATTGAAAAAGCCGGATCAAAAATTTCTTCTTTTCTGTGCGATATCGATGCTGACAGGGATTCTGGCGGGGATTTTTCTTGCAGTAAAATGCAGAACCGGCAACAGTGCAGCCGGGATTTTCAGTCCGTACTATTTAAAAGAATATGCCTATCTGGATATTGATCGCAGAAAACTGATGCTGATCGTGGCAAAAGAGAGGGGGAAATGGCTGCTACTTTTGTGGGCACTCGGATTCAGCACGGTGGGAAGATTCTGTATTTATCTGTTTCCGGCAGTCTGGGGCGTGATCGGGACTTTATTTCTGGCACAGGCGTTTGCCAGTATGGGGATTGCCGGGATCGGACTGGGTCTTTTATTTCAGGTGCCGCAGATCCTGATTTATGTGCCGCTGTTTCTGTGGATGATGGAAGAAGCAGACAAAAAAAGCAGACAGTTTGCGTATCTTCGGAAGATCGGGACGGCAGGGAAGAACAACAGGCGGTATTTTCTGTGCTTTTTTGTGGCTTTGTCGGTACTTTTTTTGGGAATTTTGACGGAAAGTTACGCAGGCTCCGGGCTTGTTCAGATGATTTTAAGAATTGTTTACTAAAAGAACAGCAAAGTTATGTAAAATAATCACTATATCTGGTAGAAAAACAAAGGGAGAATCAGGATGTTGTAGGAACAAAAAACCCCAAAATTTCGGCATTTTTCCCTATTTGCAAGCAACAAAAAAATGATTATACTTGGAAATATGGAATAGATTGGAATTTAGTGTTTTTGTGACCTTGCATCGTGGTTTATGTGAACGCAGAGTGCCATGTGAGTGCAAAGAACGGAACAGTCTGAATGGCATTTTTTGAGAAGC
>ERZ773103.3562-NODE-3562-length-12547-cov-3.907461_pt1 | contig 12547 bp, 7 predicted proteins | sample MGYA00511118_ERZ773103 | MGnify/ENA primary metagenome ERZ773103 (study PRJEB29015, sample SAMEA2737821) | human gut metagenome | biome: human gut; feature: human-associated habitat; material: faeces | place: China | collected 2012 ... | reverse complement strand
TGGAACAGGACACATCAAAGCAGGTCTGAACTATGCAATGAGCCTTCATGCAATTATGGATGCACATCGTCAGGGTTATGACGAAAATATGTATCTTGATTCTGCTACAAGAACAAAAGTTGAAGAGACAGGTGGAGCAAACTTCATCTTTGTTACAAAGGACAACACCGTTGTAACACCGAAGTCCAATAGTATTCTTCCATCCATCACACGCCGTTCTCTGATATATGTTGCAGAACATTATCTCGGACTGAAAGTCGAAGAACGTGAAGTATATCTGGACGAAGTAAAAGATTTCGCAGAATGCGGACTTTGCGGTACTGCAGCAGTTATCTCTCCGGTTGGAAAGATCGTAGACCATGGCAAAGAAATCTGCTTCCCAAGTGGAATGGAAGAAATGGGACCGACAACAAAGAAACTTTACGAGACACTTACCGGAATCCAGATGGGACGCATCGAAGCTCCGGAAGGATGGATCAAAGTTATCGAATAATTTATGATGCAGGGCCAAAAGATTTAAAGCCATATGAGCTTACTCATAAATTCAAGACAAGGTGCAGGACGTTTTCCTGTACCTTGTTTTTTTGTCCGTATTTTTGTATAATAAGAAATAGTTTACAGGAGGATGGCATGGATAAAAAATCTTATGACAACGGATCGGATTTCAGCTTTGTAGAGCAGAAAGTCCGCGAAGTTCAGACAACTATAGAAAATGCGGTCAAAACAAGCAATTATCAGGAACTGAACCAGTCAATCACAAGAATGGTAAACAGCACCCTGAAACAATATCAGAAAGAGCATCCGGAGAAGGCTGGATATCGTAAGCCGGAAGCAGGGGCACAGAAAGTGCGGGGGACTGTCGAAAATACAGAAACGCATCCGGAGCTTTATGGTAATACCGGCGGAGAAAAAGTAAAGGATATCCTGTTGATCGTGTTTGGCGGAATTATTTCCGGAAGTATGGCAATCGGGCTTCTGACCGTGCAGATTCTGCAGGCGGTCATGGGGCACGGAGGTATTGGTTCCACAGTTGTGACACTGATCGGTACACTTGCCGGAGTCGGGATGATCGGCAGCGGATGCACTGGTCTGGGCAGACTGAAACGTTTTCAGAAATACAAAAAAACACTGGGACACAAAACATATTGTAGTTTTGAAGATCTGGCGAAAACAGTCGGCAGAAGCATAAAATCAGTCAAAAAAGATATTCACTATATGATCGCGAAAAGCTGGTTTCTGGAAGGAAGAACAGATACAAAGGAAACCTGCCTGATCACAAGCAATGAAACCTACAGACAGTATGAAGAAACGCAGAAGGCGCTGGAACAGCGCAGTGCCGAGGAAGCGCAGAAGAGAATGCGGGAGAGTGAAAAGCAGAGCCGGATCAGTCCTCAGGTGCAGGAAGTCCTTGATAAGGGTGAAGCATATATTAAGAAAATCCATGCAAGTAATGATGCGATTCCGGGAGAAGAGATTTCAGCAAAAATTGCAAAAATGGAACAGATCGTAGAGCAGATTTTCCAGAGAGCAGAGGAGCACCCGGAGATCATTCCGGATCTCAAAAAGATGATGGATTATTATCTTCCGATGACAGTGAAACTTCTGGATGCTTATGAAGATATGGACAGACAGCCGATTCAGGGGGAGACGATCCGGGCTTCAAAGAAAGAAATTGAGGATACTCTGGATACATTGAATGAAGCATTTGCAAAACTTCTGGATTCTGTATTTCAGGATACGGCATGGGATGTGTCAAGTGATATATCCGTTCTGCATACCATGCTTGCACAGGAGGGGCTGACAGTAAATGATTTTGTGAAAAAGTGATTTAAGCAATTCAAAATAAAATCAGCAGCAAGGATATACGACACGCAGAAAATGAGAGGGAAACGTTATGGGTGATGAAATGAAACAAACAGAAACAGGAATGCCGTCGCTGACACTGGAGCCGGAATTGGTCATGAAACCGGAAAAAGAACCGGAAGTACAGGCACCGGTGCAGCTGATGGAAGTTACGCAGGAAATGAATCCTGTGCAGCAGAAGATGGCACAGACTGTTCTTACGCCGGAAGAACAGCAGATGGTTGAAGATTTTGCAGGAAAGATTGATCTGGAAAATCTGACACAGGTTATGCAGTATGGTGCCGGAACACAGAAGAAGATGGCGGATTTTTCCGATGAAGCACTGAAAAACGTACGTTCACAGGATCTCGGAGAGGTAGGCGATCTTCTGACCGGTGTAGTCGGGGAATTAAAAGGGTTTGATGCGGAAGAAGAAAAGGGACTGTTCGGTTTCTTTAAGAAACAGGCCAACAAGATTGAAACTTTGAAAAACCGATATGACAAAGCTGAGGCAAATGTCGAAAAAATTTCCGAGACACTGGAGCAGCATCAGGTGCGCCTTCTTAAGGATTCTGCGATGATGGATAAGATGTATGAGCAGAATCTTCTGTATTTCAAGGAACTGTCCATGTACATTCAGGCAGGCAAGTTAAGCCTTTCCAGAATGCGGGACGGCAAGCTTAAAGAATTGGAAGAGAAAGCAAAGCTAACCGGTCTTCCGGAAGATGCACAGGCAGCAAAAGATCTGGACAGCAAATGTGCCAGATTCGAAAAGAAGCTTCATGATCTGGAACTTACCAGAATGATTTCCCTTCAGACAGCACCGCAGATCCGTCTGGTGCAGAATAACGATACAATGATGGCAGAAAAGATCCAGACGACACTGGTCAACACAATCCCGCTCTGGAAAAGCCAGATGGTGCTTGCTCTTGGTATTGCACATTCTACAGAGGCGGCACAGGCACAGAGCCAGGTGTCTGATCTTACGAATGAACTGCTTCGCAAAAACGCTGAGAAACTTCATATGGCATCTGTGGAGACTGCAAAAGAATCCGAGCGTGGTATTGTTGATATGGAAACTTTACAGAAAACAAATGCCGACCTGATCCAGACACTGGATGATGTGATGAAAATTCAGAGAGAAGGCAGAGAGAAACGACAGGCTGCTGAGGCAGAAATGCTTAAGATGGAGAATGATCTGAAGGCAAAACTGCTGGAAATCCAGCACTGACATATGGATAAGAGGAGCTGTTTGACATAGACAGCTCCGCTTTTTCGCTAAAAGGAGAGAAGATTATGTATCGTGATCATACAAAAGTTGTACAGATAGGAAATAAAAAGATCGGCGGAGGAAACCCGATCCTGATCCAGTCTATGACAAACACAAAAACAGAAAATGTAGAGGCAACTGTGCGTCAGATTCTGGAACTTGAAGCTGCCGGATGTGATATCATTCGCTGTGCAGTACCGACGATGGAAGCAGCACAGGCTTTAAAAGAAATTAAGAAACAGATTCATATTCCGCTCGTTGCAGATATTCATTTTGACTATCGCCTTGCAATTGCAGCAATGGAAAACGGCGCAGATAAAATCCGTATTAATCCCGGAAATATCGGAAGTACAGACAGGATTCAGGCTGTCGTGGATGTGGCAAAAGAACGTAACATTCCGATCCGTGTTGGTGTAAACAGCGGTTCCCTCGAGAAAGAACTTGTAGAAAAATATCATGGTGTGACGGCAGAAGGTCTTGTGGAAAGTGCACTGGACAAAGTTCGTATTATCGAAGAAATGGGGTATGATAATCTTGTGATCAGTATCAAATCTTCTGATGTTATGATGTGTGCCAAAGCGCATGAGCTGATCGCCGAAAAGACAGATCATCCGCTTCATGTGGGAATCACAGAGGCAGGAACTCTTTATTCTGGAAATATCAAATCAGCAGTAGGCCTGGGAATTATTCTGTCACAGGGAATCGGTGATACGATACGTGTTTCTCTGACAGGTGCACCGCTGGAAGAAATCAAATCTGCGAAACGCATTCTTAAAACACTTGGACTGCGTAAGGGAGGCATTGAAGTCGTTTCCTGTCCGACCTGTGGACGTACACGTATTGATCTGATCGGACTTGCAAATCAGGTTGAGGCAATGGTACAGGATATTCCGCTGGATATTAAAGTTGCCGTCATGGGCTGCGTAGTAAACGGACCGGGAGAGGCAAAGGAAGCAGATATCGGAATTGCAGGTGGAGTCGGCGTGGGACTTCTTATCAAAAAAGGTGAAATTGTAAGGAAGGTACCGGAAGATCAGCTTCTGGATACACTTCGTGAGGAATTGCTCCACTGGGAAGCATAAAGAGAGGCATAAAACGTGGAAAAAGAATTTTTCGATGTATTTCCCAACTTAAAAGTGAATGATCAGCTGCAGGAATGGCTTGAGATAGTTACTGTTTCGAGAGTGGCATGCAATCCGGCAAAAACCAGACTGTGGGTGTATATCCACAGTGAGCGCTGGATTCATAAGAAATATATCATGGCGCTGGAAAATCAGATTGAACGACAGTTTTTTGCAGGGCTGGAAATGCAGGTGACAGTGATCGAACGGTTTCATTTGTCCAAACAGTATTCACCGGCGAATTTTCTGGATGTTTACCGTTCCAGCATGGAAATAGAGCTGAAGAACTATAATATGCTTGAGTACAATCTGTTCAAACGTTCGCAGATTAGTTTTCCGTCTGACGAACAGATGGATCTGACACTTCCGGATTCTGTAATTTCCAGAGAAAAAAGTGAGATTCTTGTAGAATATCTGCAGAAAGTCTTCTGTGAGCGTTGTGGCATGAACCTTAAGATCAATCTGCAGTTTGTTGAAGCAGAAGAAAGCAAATACCGTAAGAATGCAGCTCTGCAGATCCGACAGGAAGTTGCAAACGTATTAAAACATGCAAAACTGACTCCGGAAGAGGTGCAGGAAGAAAAGACGGAAGAGGCCGCAGAAGCCCAAAAGGACAGCCAAAAAACAGAGACAAAAGCTAAATCAGATCAGAAGCAGAAAACTTTCGAAAAGAAAGGTGCACGTGGGGATTTCCATGGCGGCTTCCGCAGGGACAGCAATCCGGACGTGGTTTATGGAAGAGATTTTGAGGGTGATACGATCGATCTGGAATCCATAACAGGTGAGATGGGCGAAGTTATTATCCGCGGTCAGGTCATGGATGTAGAGGCAAGGGAGATCCGTAACGAAAAAACGATTTTGATTTTTCCTGTGACGGATTTTACAGATTCCATTGTGATCAAGATGTTTCTTCGTAATGAACAGGTGCCGGAGATAACAGATTCTGTGAAGAAAGGGGCTTTCCTGAAATTTAAAGGTGTTACGACAATCGACAGATTTGACAGTGAACTTACTGTCGGTTCGATTTCCGGAATCAAAAAGATTGCTGACTTCCGCAGTACGAGAATGGATACCAGCCCGCAGAAACGTGTGGAACTGCACTGTCATACAAAGATGAGCGATATGGATGGTGTTACCACTGCAAAAGATCTGGTCAAAAGAGCGTACGAGTGGGGGCATAAGGCAATCGCAATCACGGATCATGGTGTTGTACAGGCCTTCCCTGAGGCGAATCACTGTTTTGATGCATGGGGCGGGTGTGTACCGAAGGAATCCGATTTCAAAGTTCTTTACGGAATGGAAGCTTATCTGGTAGATGACCTGAAAGGTATTGTGACCAACAGTAAAGGACAGTTGATAGATGGAAAATTTGTTGTATTTGACATCGAGACGACAGGTTTCTCGCCGCTGACCTGTCAGATCATTGAAATTGGTGCGGTCCGTGTGGAAAACGGAGTGATCACAGATCGTTTTTCAACATTTGTAAATCCGAAAGTACCGATTCCATACAGAATCGAGCAGCTGACAAGTATCAATGATTCAATGGTCATGGATGCACCGGATATTCAGACGATACTTCCACAGTTCCTGGAATTTTGTGAGGGTGCTGTCATGGTGGCGCATAATGCAGACTTTGATATGAGCTTTATCATTGAAAACTGCAAGAGACAGGGGCTTCCACAGGAGTATACATATGTCGATACAGTCGGTATGGCGCGTTTTCTTCTGCCAGCGCTGAACCGTTTTAAACTGGATACAGTTGCCAAAGCAGTTGGCGTATCTCTGGATCATCACCACAGGGCAGTGGATGATGCAGCATGTACGGCAGAAATTTTTGTACGATTTGTGGAAATGCTGAAAGAGCGCGATATTTATGATGTGGATGCACTGAATCAGCAGGGAAATGTTTCGGTCAATACGATAAAGAAGCTGCCAACTTACCATGCAATTATTCTTGCAAGAAATGAGACCGGGCGAATTAATCTGTATAAGCTTGTCAGCCAGTCGCACTTGAAATATTATCGCCGTCGTCCGCGTGTACCGAAAAGTCTTTTTCTCGAACACAGGGATGGGCTTCTGATCGGAAGTGCCTGTGAGGCGGGAGAACTGTATCAGGCAATTCTTCGAAATGCACCGGAACCGGAGATTGCAAGACTTGTTAATTTCTACGATTATCTGGAAATCCAGCCGCTCGGAAACAATGCATTTATGCTGGCAGATGAAAAGAACGACCGTATTCAGTCCAATGAAGACCTGATCGAGATCAACAAAAAAATCGTCAAGCTGGGTGACCAGTTCAAGAAGCCGGTCGTTGCGACCTGTGATGTGCATTTTATGGATCCGGAGGATGAGATCTACCGCCGTATCATCATGGCTGGAAATGGTTTTTCTGATGCGGATAACCAGGCACCTCTCTATCTTCGTACTACCGAGGAAATGCTGGAAGAGTTTTCCTATCTTGGAAGCGAAAAAGCAGAAGAAGTCGTTATTACAAATACAAACAAAATCGCAGATATGATCGAGAAGATTTCACCAATTCATCCGGATAAATATCCTCCGGTCATTGAAAACTCTGATCAGGATCTGAAGGATATCTGTTTTAATAAAGCACATGAGATGTATGGAGAAGTACTTCCGCAGATTGTAGAAGACCGACTGAATAAAGAACTTCACTCTATTATTTCCAACGGTTATGCGGTTATGTATATCATTGCGCAGAAACTGGTGTGGAAATCCAATGAGGATGGATATCTGGTAGGTTCCCGAGGATCTGTAGGATCTTCGCTTGCAGCAACGATGTCCGGTATTACGGAAGTAAATCCGCTGCCGCCACATTATCTTTGTCCGAATTGCAAATACAGTGATTTTGATTCACCGGAGGTGAAAAAATTTGGTGGTATGGCAGGTTGTGATATGCCGGACCGTATCTGCCCGAAGTGCGGAACAAAGATGAACAAAGAAGGCTTCGATATTCCTTTTGAAACATTCCTTGGTTTCAAAGGTGATAAAGAGCCTGATATTGACCTGAACTTCTCCGGTGAATATCAGGCAAATGCCCATCGTTATACAGAGGTTATTTTTGGAAAGGGTCAGACATTCAAGGCAGGAACCATCGGTACACTTGCGGAAAAAACAGCGTTTGGTTATGTGAAAAACTACTACGAAGAACGTGGACAGCACAAACGTTACTGTGAGATCAACCGTATCGTACAGGGATGTACCGGTATCCGAAGAACGACCGGACAGCATCCGGGCGGTATCATTGTTCTTCCTGTTGGTGAGGAGATTGAGAAATTTACACCGGTGCAGCATCCGGCAAATGACGAAAACAGTGATATCATCACGACACATTTTGATTATCATTCCATTGACGGAAACCTTCTGAAACTTGATATTCTCGGACACGATGATCCGACAATGATCCGTATGCTGGAGGATCTTACCGGCTTAAGTGCCAGAGATGTTCCTCTGGACAGCAAAGAAGTTATGTCTTTGTTTGCAGGTACGGAGGCATTGGGAATAAAACCGGAAAATATCGGCGGCTGTAAGCTTGGCTGCCTTGGTGTGCCGGAGTTTGGTACGGATTTTGCGATGCAGATGCTGATTGATACAAAGCCAAAGTATTTTTCTGACCTTGTACGTATTGCCGGTCTGTCTCATGGTACGGACGTATGGCTTGGCAATGCACAGACCTTGATCGAAGAGGGAAAAGCAACGATTTCCACCGCAATCTGTACACGAGATGACATCATGATCTACCTCATCAGTATGGGCGTAGAGAGCAGTCTTGCGTTCACTATCATGGAGGCCGTCCGTAAAGGAAAGGGACTTCGTGATGAGTGGGAAGCAACTATGAGAGAACATAATGTACCGGAATGGTATATTTGGTCCTGTAAAAAAATTAAGTACATGTTCCCGAAAGCACATGCTGCGGCATACGTTATGATGGCATGGCGTATTGCCTGGTTCAAGGTGTTTAAACCGCTGGCATATTATGCGGCATTTTTCAGTATCCGGGCAACGGCATTTTCTTATGAGACAATGTGTATGGGTCGTGAGCGTCTGGACTTTTATCTGGCAGAATTGCGTAAAAAGGGTGATGCAGCATCAAAGAAAGAACAGGATACTATCAAAGATATGCGAATCGTACAGGAAATGTATGCGCGTGGTCTGGAGTTTATGCCGATCGACCTTTACCGCGCAAAGGCAAACCGTTTTCAGATCATAGATGGGAAACTGATGCCGGCACTGAACTGTATTGAAGGTATGGGAGATAAGGCTGCCGAGGCCGTGGTAGATGCGGCAAAGCAGGGAAAATTCCTGTCAAAGGATGACTTCCGTGACAGGACAAAAGTCAGCAAAACAGTCATCGACCTTATGGATGATATGGGATTGTTTGGAGATATTCCGCAGTCGAACCAGTTTTCACTGTTCGACGGGGTAATTGCATGATCCTGCATATATAAAAGTCATGTAGTAAGTTTGTATTACTGATTGGAATGTGGGATATGTTAACATGGCAAAAAGGAGAAGAACATGAAAAAAGAGGAATTGAGATATTTACAGAGACTTGCGGAACTGTACCCGACGATCGGGAAGGCTTCTACGGAGATCATCAATCTTCAATCGATTTTAAATCTTCCGAAAGGCACGGAGCATTTTATGTCGGATCTGCATGGCGAATACGAAGCGTTTTCACACGTGCTCCGAAATGGCTCCGGTGCAGTCCGAAAGAAAATAGATGATGTATTTGGGCATACCCTGAGCAACAGCGATAAGAAAGCGCTGGCAACTTTGATCTACTATCCAAAAGAAAAAATACAGCTGGTCAAAAAAACAGAAGATGATATGGAAAACTGGTACAAGATTACATTGTACCGGCTGATCGAAGTCTGCAAGACGACGGCATCGAAATATACACGATCCAAGGTACGTAAAGCCCTGCCGCCGGATTATGCTTATGTGATCGAGGAACTGATCACGGAAAAGGCGGAGGTTCTTGATAAAGAAGCGTATTATGATTCAATTGTAAATACGATCATTCAGATCGGACGTGCAGAGAATTTTATCATTGCACTTGCAGAACTGATCCAGCGTCTTGTTGTGGATCATCTTCATATTCTCGGGGATATTTTTGACCGTGGACCGGGACCGCATTTTATTATGGACCGTCTGATGAAATATCACTCCCTTGATATCCAGTGGGGAAATCATGATGTTGTATGGATGGGAGCAGCTGTGGGACAGCGGGCATGTATTGCGACGGTACTTCGCAACAGCATTCGTTATGGAAATCTTGACATTCTTGAGGATGGTTATGGAATCAATATGCTGCCGCTTGCAACCTTTTCCATGGAAGTTTACAAAGATGATCCGTGCAGTGCTTTTGAGATGAAAGGTACTTCTAATTATAATGCACTGGAAAAAGAACTCGGCCAGAAGATGCACAAAGCGATTTCTATCATTCAGTTCAAGCTGGAAGGACAGCTTATCCACAGACACAGAGAATTTCATATGGAAGACCGCTGTCTGCTTCACAGGATCGATCCGGTAAAGGGAACAGTTACACTTTCGGACGGAAAAGAATATCCGATGCTGGATACAGAATTTCCGACGATTGACTGGAAACATCCGTATGAACTGACTGCAGGAGAGCGAGATGTGATAGAACGTATGGAAACAGCTTTCCGCAACTGCGAAAAACTTCAGAAACATATGCGTCTGCTTCTGGATAAGGGTGGTTTGTACAAGATATATAATGGAAACCTGCTTTTCCATGGATGTATTCCCCTGAATGAGGATGGCAGTCTGAAAGAAATTCAGATTTACGGAAAAAAATATAAGGGTCGTGAGCTGTATGATGTGCTTGAAACTTATGTAAGAAGAGCTTTTTTTGCAGTCGATAGTGCTGAGCAGCGAAAAGGTATGGATATCCTCTGGTTTATCTGGGCAAGTCCGTCCTCTCCATTATTTGGCAAGGATAAGATGACTACATTTGAGAGATATTTTATAGCAGATAAAGAAACGCATAAAGAAACAAAAGGTGCATATTATCGCCTGCTTGAAAACGAAAACGTAGTTGATACACTCCTTGAAGAATTTGGCCTTTCTCCGAAGTCAGGGCATATTATCAACGGTCATGTACCAGTGCATCAGGGAGAGGGAGAAAGCCCGGTCAAGTGCAATGGTAAAGTGATCGTTATTGACGGTGGTTTCTGTAAAGCATACCAGAAGGTAACCGGAATTGCCGGTTATACTCTGATCTACAATTCTTATGGATTGATCTTAAGTGCACATGAGCCATTTGCATCAAAAGAGCAGGCTGTTTCCCAGGAAAGTGATATTGTATCCAACAGGGTATCCGTACACTATACATCGAAGCGACGTCTGGTGGGTGACACCGATACCGGAAAAGCACTGAGGGAACGTATTGAAGAACTTATGCAGCTTTTGGATGCATATCGTAAAGGTTACATAAAAGAAAAGAAATAGACAGAAATAAGAAACACAACAGGTAAGACTGAAACAGAGGTGGTACCAATGAGAAGAAAAAACAGGCTGAAAATGCTGCTGATTATCCTGATATCGATCTTTATTATGTTTGCGGCAGCGGCACTTCTTCTGGCAAGCTTTCAGAGAAGTGCGAGAGAAGCGAAGCAAAAAAAGGAAGCAATTGAAAATGCGGCAAAACTGACACCAACGGCAGAGCCTACAGCGATACCGTCTCCAAGTCCGACGCCGAGACCAACGGCTACACCTACTCCGGTTCCGGAGCAGAGAGTTACGTTTAATCCGGATAATTTCTGGGATTACTGGTACAGTACAGATGGCCTTGTAACAATCAATATTTACAATATCAGTCAGGATACCGTATCATTTAGTTTTTATCAGACGGATGCAGGACAGACACAGGCAGTATCTGCGGATATAACTGCAGAAGTTGCCGGAAATGCAGCGGCGTTTTCCTTCGGTGATTCAGCGGGAAACTCAGCGTCAGGTAATCTGACATTTGATAATGGGCAGCTTTATCTGAGAGTGACTACAGCAGAGCCGGTATCTTCCGTGTATCCGAATGTAAGCTGTATCATGAGCAGAAATCAGGTCGTGATCAACCCGCCGGAACCGACGGCTACACCGACACCTTCAGAAGAGCAGCCACAGGTCACCGCGGAGAGTGGGGAATATTTCTTCCCGGAGAGTAGCAGCCGTTATCTTACAGATGAAGAAATTTCCAACTATACCTCAGATCAGCTGGAGCTTGCAAAAAATGAGATTTATGCGCGTCATGGAAGACAGTTCGTGACGGATTATATTGCGGACTATTTTAACAGCAAATCCTGGTATCAGGGAACGATAGATCCGGAGACTTTTGATGCAGAACAGGGTTCTGTTTTTAATGAGTATGAAATCGCAAATATTAATAAAATCCAGCAGTGGGAAGATCAAAAAGCAAGTGAAGGAAACTGAGAAATTTTGATTTTATAATGAAAAAGAGGAAGCAATCCAATCGGGATGGCTTCCTCTTTTTTTCGTTGATGAAACAGAAATGACTATTTTACAGGTGCTTTGTTGTCGGTACGACCTACAAGATAATCAATCGTTGTGTCATAATAGTCAGCAAGGCGGATGAGCATTTCAATCGGAATGCCACGTGAGCCTGTTTCATAATGAGAATAGGAACGCTGACTGATATGCAGAATTTCACCAAGCTGTCGCTGAGAAAGGTCAGAATCTACACGAAGATCCTGAATACGTTGAAACTTCATAAGCTCACCTCCTGTTTTTTTGCAATTATAAAACAGACCGAAATGTGCTATTGCGTTTGGGAGCAAAATGGACTATAATGAAATGAAATACAGAGGGCTTATATACAAATTCTATCTATCTTTTTTGCCGCTCTTATTTATGGAGGGCTAAAATCTTTAAAATCCCATGAGTGATATAACAAAATACAGATTTATATGAGGTTCATTGAGAAGAAAATGCAAATCGGGAGCATTTACAGACAGAAAGGAGATTTATGTTTGCAAGTGTTTTTTCAGCAGCCATTTCAGGAATGGAAGTTCATCTCATAAAGGTTGAAGCAGATGTAAGTGACGGACTTCCTTCCTTCACTATGGTCGGTCTGCCGTCGACTCAGGTAAAAGAAGCACAGGATCGGGTACGTACAGCCCTTAAGAATAACGGAATCGCGCTTCCACCCAAGAGGATCACCGTCAATCTGGCACCGGCGGATATCAGGAAGGAGGGCGCGGGTTTTGATCTTCCACTGGCAGCGGCTGTGCTTGCGGCCGCCGGAGTGCTTGCAGCAGAA
>ERZ773103.3560-NODE-3560-length-12553-cov-3.028405_pt1 | contig 12553 bp, 9 predicted proteins | sample MGYA00511118_ERZ773103 | MGnify/ENA primary metagenome ERZ773103 (study PRJEB29015, sample SAMEA2737821) | human gut metagenome | biome: human gut; feature: human-associated habitat; material: faeces | place: China | collected 2012 ... | reverse complement strand
AGCTGCATGTGGATCTTTTTTTGATCATGCAGATCGTTGGCGAAATTTTGGAGTTTAAGGGGAAAGTCGTTCCCGAGTTCATTAAGATCCGGAAATATTTTGCTCGGAAGAAGCAGGAGCGGCAGACCATGCGAGAAATGTCCGCGACGATTCACGATGTGAAGACTGTGTTGAACAGCGTGGAATCCCATTACAGCGAAGATAATATCGCCAAGCGTGACGCCTGGATGAAATGGGTAAATGATAGAGCAGTGGTGTATGATCAGTCTATTGAGGTTCTGAAAGAAGAAATGGATAAGAACACCGAAATCACCATGTCTCTCTACATTGAAAGCAGGCGCAGCTCGATCATAAGTTTTGCCTCGTACTGCGTTTGCCCCGATAATCCTGTGACCAGGGAGCAGTTTAAGCGAGTCTTTCGGCTCTATGCGGAATATGAGGAGATCATCAAAGATAATGGTCTTCAAAATGGAGAAGTGGACATCGCCATCCGTATCATCCGGGAAGCGTATGAGAATAACTTGAGAAACAGGTCATTTGTCGAGGACGTGCGCGGGTATGGCGGCGAGTAAAGTTATTATTTGCTTCTGTGCTTAAAGCGGCAGAACGGTGTAAAAAGAGGTGTAGGAGAGTCGGTTATTACTTGACTACTCCTACACCTTTGCCGTTCGAGCCCTGATATTGCTGGATTTTGAGTTTTTATGATAAAAATTATTATTTTAATCATCCTACCGATAGATAGAAATTGGCTATCATATTATGGTAGGTGGTGATATGATGGCAGACTATCCCAAACAATTAAGGGAGCGGATAACCAAGTTTCGGGAACAAAAAGGGGTATCGGAAAGCAGGATGTCCAGAGAGCTGGGACAAAGCAAATGTTATCTGCAGCAGATATCTTCTGGAAAAACGCTGCCTTCCATGGGAGCATTTTTCAGGATATATGAATATCTTGAGACGCTACCGATAGAATTCTTTTGGGATGACGGAATTGATTCGATATATATGCATGAGCTTCTGGGGCGTGTAAAAAGTATGACAAAGGAAGATGCCGCCTACTTGCTCATGTCGGCAAAATATTTGAGCGGCCGGGGATATACTTCAAAAAATCAAATCTGATTTTTCAAAAGCGACCTGGAAAGGCGCAAAGTGCAAGCCCTTGGAGGAACATTCTTCCGGGGCTTGTCTTTCTGTGTGTGTTTATAAAAGGGTGAGGCTTAAATGAAAAAGAAACCATGGAAGAGGTTAAGTCAGTCAGATTCTGAAGCGGTGATGCGGTTGGTGGATGAATATCAGTCGAGCATAAAACGGATCATTGTATCCGTCTTAAAAGGACAATGGCCAGATGCAGTGGATGATATACTTCAAGATACATATGAGGAGATATGCAGACAGCTCAATTTGATTGAGGAGGCAGAGAATCGGCGCGCATATGTGTGTAAGATTGCAGCCAGACTGGCGATTCAAGCGCACAGAAAATTGGGGCGGGATCTTCCGTTGGACGAAGACGTCCCTGCACCGGAGGATTTATCCTTCAACCTGGATACGATTCTACCCTGCAGCCTATCTCCATCCGATAAGAGATTGTTGAAAAGAGTCTATGAGGAGCAGGACAATATCGTAGACATTGCGAAAGAATTCGGAAAGAAGGATACCGCGCTTCGACAGCAGTTAAAACGGGCCCGCGACCAAGTCAAAAAGATTATTATGAAGGAATAAATTTAAATAGCATGTCACGTTTTAGAAAATAGGACCCACTAATAATAGTGAGGAGGTAGATAAGATGTTGCAGCGGAACGGTGAGGACATTGCTTCTAAAAGCGTCTTCAACGAAGCTAATTTGAAAGAACATCTTAGGGGAAAGACCGCAGATGAACTGATTGAGGAGTTGGAAAAACTTTATGATGAGGAGGAACTGACTGGGGAAGAATTTGATCCGCGGATTGTAGAGATCTATATTGAAGCCATGGAGAAGGTAAGCCCCCCAGATCCTGCCGCTGAACGTGCGTTTGATCGATCTTGGGCGCTGTTCCACACGAAGCATCGTGTCGAAAAAGAACCTTCCAGTTCTCATAGAGCTGTAAAAATTCGATGGCGTATCGAAGCTGCCGTGCTTATAGTTATTTTCTTATGCGTATCCGCTGCAGCATTTGGTTGGAAGGATTATATTATTACATGGAAAGATGAACTGTTTGGAACAGTGCCGCACATACCAGGGACTATGGAACTTAAGGAACCGAATGTGTCTGGCTATCGTTCATTGAAGGAAGCTGTTCAAAAGTATACTGACATTTCGGTCGTGCCCGGATGGATTCCTCCTGGGTATACGATTGACGAGATCTATGAGATGGAAGTCGAGTCAGCTGACGTTATATCGGCAACATATAGAGACGGACAGAAAAGTATTGTTATCAGAGTATTTTGCTACCGAAATACGGAAGATATTTCGGATTTGTGGGTAGAAAAGGATTCTGGTCTGTATAAAGACACTTACCAGACGCACGGAATTGAACATGCCATCTCAGAAAATTATGGACACACGCAGATAATGTGGAGAAATGGTCAATGCACATGTAGTATTACAGGGGATATTTCCCGAGCAGACGCTGAAAGAATGATCAATTCTATCTATGAAAACGGGGGATAACAATGAAAAAAAGACTTGGAACTGTACTTTTATTAGCACTCTTTGTCATTTCCAGTATGATGCCTACCTCTGCAGCCACAGCAGAGATCTGGAATGAAGCAAGAGCCAGCCACTACTTTGATGCATATATGCTGGGCATATCCGCGAAGGGAGGGGGCGAAATGGCGGTTTCGTTCGGTGTATTCGGGACAGATACTATGGATAAAATTGGAGTATATAGTCTGCGGATTGAAAGCGAAATCGCCCCCAACAAATGGATAGAAGAATTCACTGTATACGGAAGCAGTGATCCGGACACTTTCTATGCTATGGATACAATACAGCACGGCGGCGATTTCTATTTTGACGGAATGCCGGGTGTAAAATATCGTGCTGTAATGGTGGCATATGCTAAAAATGCTTCTACATCCGCCGGATCAATGACAACCGCCATACGCTCCTGGGATTCTGAAATTGCCAGTTCTGTTCCGTCAAGGCCGGCATATTTCTTCGGTACTTTATCTAACTGGATCTGAAGACCTGCTGCCAGCTCGCCGATAGCAACGGATACACCGCCGGCACCAAAGTCATTGCATTTCTTAATCAGGCGTGAAACTTCCGGACGTCTGAACAGACGCTGAAGCTTTCTCTCTGTCGGCGCATTACCTTTCTGAACTTCCGCACCGCAGGTGTCGATGGACTGGGAGTTATGAGCCTTTGAGGAGCCTGTTGCACCGCCGCAGCCATCACGGCCTGTACGTCCACCCAAGAGAATAATAATATCTCCCGGATCAGAAGTCTCTCTGATAACATTGCTTCTAGGCGCTGCTGCCATCACCGCACCGATTTCCATACGTTTTGCCACATAATCCGGATGATAGATTTCTTTGACGCTTCCGGTCGCCAGACCGATCTGATTTCCGTAAGAACTATATCCGTTCGCTGCCCCCCGCACCAGTTTCTTCTGCGGAAGTTTTCCTTTCAATGTCTCGTTTACGGAAACGGTCGGATCTGCCGCCCCGGTCACGCGCATTGCCTGATATACATAAGTACGTCCTGACAGCGGATCGCGGATCGCTCCGCCAAGGCAGGTTGCCGCCCCGCCGAACGGTTCGATCTCGGTCGGATGGTTGTGCGTCTCATTCTTGAAATTGATCAGCCACTCTTCTTCCACGCCGTCTACTTTGATCGGCACAACAATACTGCATGCATTGATCTCATCGGATTCTTCCTGATCTTCCAGTTTTCCCTCTTTTTTCAGCTTCCGCATTGCCATCAGTGCAAGATCCATCAGGCAGACAAACTTGTCTTCTCTTCCGGCAAAAATCTCACTGTGTGTCTGCAAATACTGTTTGTATGTATTTTCAATCGGTTCTCTGTAATCTCCGTCTCCAAACCGCACATTTTTCAGTTCGGTAGAAAATGTCGTGTGACGGCAGTGATCGGACCAGTAAGTATCCAGCACACGGATTTCCGTCATCGACGGGTCTCTGTGTTCTTCCGTCTTGTAGTAATTCTGGATATGCAGAAAATCTTTAAAAGTCATCGCAAGTCCGAGAGAATCATACAGTTCTTTTAAATCTGCCTCCGCCATCTCTGCAAATCCGTCAAAAATCTTTACATCCGCCGGCTCTTCAAATACCGTGACCAAGGTCTCCGGCTTCTCCATTCCTGTCTCTCTGGAATCTACCGGATTGATACAGTGGTTTTTCACAGCCTCAAACTCTTCCTCTATCAACGCTCCCTCGATCACATAGGTTGTTGCCGTACGGATCACCGGAGCCTCATCCTCTTTGATGAACCGGATACACTGCTCCGCAGAATCCGCTCTCTGGTCAAACTGTCCCGGCAGATATTCCACGGAAAAGATATGGTCGCTTTCCTGATGCGGAAATTCTTCCAGATAAAAATCATCTACCGGAAGCTCCGCAAACACACCTCTGCATGCTTTTTCAAATGTATCCTCTGAAATATTCTCGACATCGTAGCGGATCAGCACTCGCACGCCGGTCACCGTCCGGATACCGAGGTAATGTTTGATCTCATGACGCAGATCTTTTGCCTGCACGGCAAAATCTGTTTTCTTCTCTACATAAACACGCTTTACATTACTCATATTCTGTCTCCTTTTGAATCCATTTGTTTTATCTTATCACATTTTCCCGCATAAGGATAATTAATAGAATTAAAGCTATTCATAAGCAACACTAATTTTCCGTATTCCTCCTCTTTTGTTCTTCCTTCTTCCATCTTCGTTTCGCCGCAAGACTAAGCAGAAGCAGGATCCCTGCGCCCAGCAGGAACATCCAGCCGATCCTGATCACAAAATCAAAAAATAATCCCTCCGGAAGCATCCGGATCATATAGTCTGTCGCCGGGTCAAATATCCACAGATCGTTGTCAAAGAAAATCTCATGGAATAACGTAAACACTGCATTAAAATCCCGTGCTACCGCGATTCCGAGAACCGCTACCGCCGCCAGCAGCACTCCGAGTATGATCTGCCAGCTCTTTGAAAGGATCCGTAGCAAATCCGCTTTCATCAAAATCAAACACAAAACGCATACGACCAGAACGACCGCCGCGCTTTCCCGAAGCCGCATCCCGCCGAGGAACAGCCCCTGCACCTCTTCCATATGAAAACGATCCTGCTCATTAAAGAAATCCTGTCTGACACCGTCAACGGTCGTGATCACACGCAGCTCTTCCCGCTCCCCCCGCAGATATGCCATCATCTCTTCCGTCACATACATAACGTCTTCCATTTCCATATCCAGATCTTCCAGCACATTATATTTATCATATTCTTTTTGATAATAACTGAAATCCAGATACATTGCCGCTTCAAATGCCGTGATCAGCAAGATCACAACTGCTGCCGCCGCTGCTGCGATCCCCAGTATCCACTGCAGCGTGCATTTCAATTGTTTGTTCATCTCTTGTTTCCTCCATTTCATCTGTGCCCACTAGATCAGTTCTGATTTCTAATTGCATTTTGGCTGTTTTTATCTTATAATAAGATTAATATTTATTAGGAGGTCTAATAATGGACATCAATTATGAATTATACAAAGTTTTTTATCACGTTGCTTCTACTTTAAGTTTTTCCGAAGCTTCCAAACAGCTTTTTATTTCCCAGTCCGCTGTCAGTCAGTCTATTAAAACTCTGGAGCGCAAACTGGATCAGACACTGTTTATCCGCAGCACCAAGCATGTTCAGCTGACTCCCGAGGGGGAGATCCTGCTCCGCCACATCGAACCGGCAATGCATTTTATCCGCCGGGGAGAAGCGCAGCTGCTTGACGCTGCCGCCACGGGAGGTCAGATCCGCATCGGTGCCAGCGATACGATCTGCCGCTATTTTCTTGTCCCATATCTGGAACGGTTTCACCGGGACTTTCCGAGCGCACATATCAAAGTCATCAATCAGACTTCGATCAAGTGCGTAGAGCTTTTGGAAACCGGACAGGTCGATCTAATCGTAACCAACTACCCGAACCAATACCTGAGCAACGTTTCTTCGATCAAGAAGATCCGTACATTCAAAGATGTGTTCATTGCGAACAAATCTTTTGAACAGCTGAAAGGTCAAAAGCTTTCCTATGAGCAGCTCTCCAAATACCCGATCCTGATGCTGGATAAGCGCAGCACGACCAGTGAATTTCTGCATCGGCTTTTCCAGCAGCATCATCTGGATCTCGTTCCGGAGATCGAACTGACCAGCAATGATCTGCTCATCGATCTCGCCCGGATCGGTCTGGGGATTGCTTTCATCCCGGATTTCTGCATTCAGGAGCCAAACGACGATCTGTTTATCGTAGAGACCGAAGAGGAACTTCCGACAAGGGAGCTTGTGATCGCCCACAATGAACAGATCCCGCTCACAAAAGCTTCCGAAGAATTTTTAAACTATTTTGAAGACTGCGGTACCGAACGGTCATAAACCTTTATCACGTTTTAAAAAGCCCAGATACAGCGGACAGGATTTCAAACAGATTCCTTTCCTCATTGTTCCGGGCTTTTCTTTTATTCCACTGTCGCGATCCGCATCATGTTGCTCGCGCCGCTCTTTTCTCTTAGTACATTCGGGGACGGGATCCCTGCCGTCAGAACGACAATATCTCCGGTCTCCACATACTGTTTTACGCTTGCCAGTTCGATCGCCGCATTGCAGATATCATCGGTTGTAGAATGCTCCAAAGATTTCAGCGGTCTTACGCCCCAGTAGATCGACATACGGCGAAGTACACGCTCACTCGGCGTCACGCCGAGAATCTCCTGCTTCGGACGCAGATTCGATACAACTCTTGTAGTTGCGCCGGATACCGTCGGAGTAATGATACACTTTGCATTTAAGTTTGCCGCCGCAACAACCGAAGAATATCCGATTGCGCTGGACACGCTGGATTTCAGATGATCGCATGCGTTTCCGCTCAAATGCGCGTAATCCAGATGCTGTTCCGTATTTTCAATAATATGCACCATCATCTGCAGCGCTTCCAGCGGATATTTTCCGGCTGCCGTCTCCCCGGAGAGCATGACCGCGTCTGTTCCGTCGTACACTGCGTTGGCCACATCGGTCACTTCCGCTCTCGTCGGACGCGGATTGCGGATCATGGAATCCAACATCTGCGTCGCGGTGATAACAGTCTTAAAAGAATTATTACACTTCTGGATCAGCATTTTCTGAAGATACGGCACTTCTTCCGCCGGGATCTCCACGCCAAGATCGCCGCGGGCTACCATGATCCCGTCTGCTGCCCGGAGGATCTCATCGATATTCCGGATCCCTTCCGCATTCTCGATCTTTGCAATGATCGGGATGTACGGTGCATTCAGACTCTTTAAAAATGCTTTGATCTCCAGCACACACTCTGCATTCCGTACAAACGAGGCGGCAATAAAGTCCACATCCTGTTCCACGCCGAATTTGATGTCTTCTTTGTCTTTCTCTGTGATCGCCGGAAGACGTACCGCAACATTCGGTACGTTCACACCTTTACGCTCTCCCAGTTCTCCGCCGTTCAAAATCTTACAGACAATGTCCTTTTCTTCCCGGTCGATCACTTCCAACTCGATCAGACCGTCATCAACCAAGATCCGGCTTCCTTTATCTACATCATCGAGCAGTCCGGTGTAAGAAATAGAAACCCGGTTTTCATCCCCTACAACCTCTTCGATCGTCAGACGGAATGTCTCATTCGCCTTGAGCATTACTTTTTTTCCGTCTTTCAAAAGCCCGGTCCGGATCTCCGGTCCTTTCGTGTCTAAAAGGATCGCCGTATTGGAACGCTCTTCCTCTCGGAGCTGCTTAAGCATATCCATACGCCGCTTATGCTCGTCATAAGAACCATGTGAAAAATTGAAACGCGCCACGTCCATCCCGTTTTTGATCAATGCACGCATCATATTGCGGTCGTCGGTCCTCGGTCCCATCGTACATACTACTTTTGTCTTTTTCATCTTTACTCTCCTTTATGCTCTTAAGTCTGATGTATCCCTGTCTGCTGTCATGCATTTTGCATCGGTACATTTGCCTTGTGCCGTTTTTGCTTTTTTCTGAATTTACTTCACATGTTCATGTGTAAAAAGATGATCCTGGCAGTACTCATAATTCCCGTTGCACTTGGAACAAAAACGGAACTCCAGATTCGGATCGTCCAGTTCTGTTCGTCCGCATACCGCGCAGCGGTGTCTTGCCCCGCCTGCATATGTCATATGGGGACGTTCCTGTTCCTGCTTAAATTTCCGCTTACGCATCTGCTCTTTCGGCATATACGGCTTCACGTTTCTGCTCGACAGGAAGAAAACGATAAAGTTCAAAAGCGATGCGATGATCGCGATCCGTGTGAACAGATTTCCCCGAACCAGATCATAGATCGTGAGCGCCGCATAGACAAGCGCCATCCACTTCATCTTGATCGGCAGGATGAAATATAACAGTACTTCCATATCCGGATAGCTTACGGCAAATGCAAGAAAGATCGACATATTAATATAATAAGTGCTGAAAAATACACCATAGCCGACTGCATCCACACCTACGATCAGATACAGCAGAAATGCCCCGATCACCGTAAACAGGATCCCCGAAAAAATGTATACATTATAGCGGAACGCTCCCCACGTCCGCTCCAATGCCGTACCGAGTGAATAATAAAACAGCATCATGATCACAGTCGTAAAAATATTTCCGCTTGGCGGGATCAATACCCATGAAATGATCCTCCAGATCTGTCCGTGCAGAATATACGCCGGTTCCAGTGTCAGAAGATTCAACAAATTCGGTACAAACATATAGGCACCGAATCCGATGATATACCCTCCGATCAGATAAAGGGTAAGATTGTGAATTGCATAACGCCCAAATTTTCTTTCCAGTTTGTTTAGCCAGTTCAAATGTCATTCTCCTCTTTTTTATAATTTGATTTCAATTGTACCGTTTGCCCCGTAGTTTGTCAAATATCCAACGCACGTTTCACATTAAATTTTAGTAAAATTTTTAAGGAATCTCTTTCAGAACACGACAATCCTCGTCAGAATACCAATTGACATTTCATGATCTTGTCGTATAATGTAGTTTGTCATAAATCCGGCACTACATTTTAATAGGAAATAACCGGATCAACGCTTTTAAAAAATGAGGGTTTTTTATGAAACAAAACGAATTACATACTTTGGGAATCGACATCGGATCCACCACGGTGAAGATTGCGGTTCTGAACAATGAGAACGAAGTGCTTTTCTCCGATTACGAACGGCACTTTGCGAATATTCAGGAGACTTTATCCGACCTCCTCGGGCGCGCGCTTTATACGCTCGGTCCGATCCGTGTCTCCCCGGTCATCACCGGTTCCGGAGGTCTGACACTGGCCAAACATCTCGGTGTTCCTTTCGTCCAGGAAGTGATCGCCGTATCGACTGCATTACAGGACTATGCGCCACAGACCGACGTTGCGATCGAACTCGGCGGAGAAGACGCAAAGATCATCTATTTTGAGGGCGGCAATGTCGAGCAGCGTATGAACGGCGTCTGTGCGGGAGGTACCGGCTCTTTTATCGACCAGATGGCATCTCTTCTGCAGACCGATGCATCCGGTCTCAATGAATACGCCAAGCATTATCAGGCATTGTATTCCATTGCCGCACGCTGCGGCGTATTTGCCAAATCCGATATCCAGCCGCTGATCAATGAGGGGGCTTCCAAAGCGGATCTGTCTGCCTCGATCTTTCAGGCAGTTGTCAATCAGACGATCAGCGGGCTTGCCTGTGGAAAACCGATCCGCGGACATGTCGCATTTTTGGGCGGACCGCTGCACTTTTTATCCGAACTTCGCGCCGCTTTCATCCGCACATTGAAATTGGACGACGAACATATCATCGCACCGAATCATTCTCATCTGTTCGCAGCGATCGGATCCGCATTAAACTCAAAAAAAGATACGCCGGTTGCCCTGCGCACATTGCAGGAACGGCTGGCAGCAAAGATCGAGATGGAATTTGAAGTGGAACGTCTCGAACCGCTTTTTGCAACAACGGAAGAATACGAAGCATTCACCGAGCGGCATGCAAAACACCATGTGCCGGTTACCGATTTAAGCACTTATAAAGGAAAGGCTTTCCTCGGGATCGACGCCGGATCGACTACGACAAAAGCCGCACTTGTCGGCGAAGACGGAACGCTTCTTTATTCCTTTTATCATAACAATGAGGGAGACCCGTTAGGCACAACGATCTCCGCGATCAAAGATATTTACAGCCGGCTCCCGGAAGATGTAGAGATCGTCCACTCCTGCTCCACAGGCTACGGCGAGGCATTGATCAAAGCCGCGCTGCTTTTGGATGAGGGCGAAGTGGAAACGGTGTCCCATTACTATGCCGCTTCTTTCTTTGAACCGGATGTGGACTGTATACTCGACATCGGCGGTCAGGATATGAAATGTATCAAGATCAAAAACCAGACCGTTGACAGCGTACAGCTGAACGAAGCCTGTTCCTCCGGATGCGGTTCCTTTATCGAAACCTTTGCAAAATCTTTGAACTATTCCGTGGAGGATTTTGCCCACGAAGCACTATACGCGCAGAATCCGATCGATCTCGGAACCCGCTGTACCGTATTTATGAACTCCAAAGTCAAACAGGCACAGAAAGAGGGGGCTGCCGTCGCTGACATTTCAGCCGGACTTGCATATTCCGTTATCAAAAATGCGTTGTTTAAGGTGATCAAAGTTTCCGACGCCTCCGAACTCGGAAATCATATCGTCGTACAGGGCGGTACTTTCTACAATAACGCCGTATTGCGCAGTTTTGAAAAGATCGCGGGGTGTGAAGCCATCCGTCCGGATATCGCCGGCATCATGGGCGCTTTCGGCGCTGCGCTGATCGCACGGGAACGTTATATAGAATGTGAGGGAACCACAATGCTTTCCATTGATGAGATCGAGGCGTTGGAATATTCCACAACACTGACCAAGTGCAAAGGCTGTACGAACAACTGCCGTCTGACGATCAGTCATTTCAGCGGCGGACGGAAATTCATCACCGGAAACCGTTGTGAACGCGGACTTGGAAAAGCAAAGACCGAAAATAAAATGCCGAACTTGTTCGCATACAAACTGGAACGCTATTTTGGTTATGAACCGCTTGACGAAAAAGATGCGCCGCGTGGCTCCATCGGAATCCCCCGTGTACTGAACCAGTATGAGAATTATCCGTTCTGGTTTACCTTTTTCACAAAACTGGGATTCCGCGTCGTTTTGTCGCCGGCTTCCACAAGAAAGATTTATGAGCTTGGAATCGACTCTATCCCAAGCGAATCGGAATGTTATCCGGCAAAACTGGCGCATGGGCATGTACAGTGGCTAATCAACGCAGGGATCAAACATATTTTTTATCCGTCCATCCCGTATGAACGAAATGAGTTCAAGGATGCAAACAATCACTACAACTGTCCGATCGTAACATCCTATCCGGAAAATATTAAAAATAATATGGACCCGATCGTCCATGGGGACGTTGATTTTATCCACCCTTTCCTGAATTTCCAGAGTGAGGAGACGATCTTCTACCGGCTGCGCGATGAACTTGGACAGAAATTTGCTCTGACCGACGAGGAGATCCGTCAGGCTGTTCACGCTGCCTGGGAAGAACTTGCCGCCTGCCGCAATGACATGCGAAAAAAAGGCGAGGAGACCATTCGGTTCCTGAACGAAACCGGAAACCGCGGAATCGTACTTGCCGGACGTCCTTATCATATCGATCCGGAAGTCAACCACGGGATTCCGGAACTGATCACTTCCTACAATATTGCCGTGCTGACCGAGGATTCGATTTCTCATCTGAATCCGGTGGAACGTCCGCTAAACGTCATGGACCAGTGGATGTACCATTCCCGGCTCTACGCTGCGGCAAATTATGTGAAAACAGTGGATAATCTGGATCTGATCCAACTGAATTCTTTCGGCTGCGGACTGGATGCAGTCACAACAGATCAGGTTGCTGAGATCTTGACGAATTCCGACAAGATTTATACTTCCCTGAAGATTGACGAAGTCAACAACCTGGGAGCAGCCAGAATCCGGATCCGCTCCCTGCTTGCCGCGATCCGCGTACGGGAACAGCATAAGATCGAGCGCACGATCCACCCGGCATCCATTGAAAAAGTACCGTTTACAAAGGAAATGCGCAAAACACATACGATCCTCTGCCCGCAGATGTCACCGATCCATTTTGAGCTTCTGGAACCGGCATTTCGTGCAAGCGGATACCATATGGAAGTTCTGCCGAACGACAACAAGCAGGCTGTGGATGTGGGCTTAAAGTATGTCAACAACGACGCCTGCTACCCATCGCTGATCGTCGTCGGTCAGATCATGGATGCGATCCTCTCCGGAAAATATGACACCGACCGCCTGGCCATCGTCATCA
>ERZ773103.3557-NODE-3557-length-12574-cov-12.925873_pt1 | contig 12574 bp, 10 predicted proteins | sample MGYA00511118_ERZ773103 | MGnify/ENA primary metagenome ERZ773103 (study PRJEB29015, sample SAMEA2737821) | human gut metagenome | biome: human gut; feature: human-associated habitat; material: faeces | place: China | collected 2012 ... | reverse complement strand
AAAGAATCCATTACCGGCTCCAAACATGATACCAAATCCGACGATCCAGAAGGTAGGAGTACCAATACAGAAGTCCATAAGGTTTTTCATAATGATGTTACCTGCATTTTTTGCCCTGGTAAAGCCAGTCTCTACCATAGCGAAGCCTGCCTGCATAAAGAAGACAAGTGCGGCACCTAAAAGTACCCAGATTGTGTTTACTGATGAATAGTCCATAAAGTTACCTCTCTTTCCCTTAAAAAGTTTAGCAGTTTAACAGTTCCTTAAAATAAAATTGAAAAGGCACGGGAATGATGAAAAATCATTCTCGCGCCTTTACGAATCAAATGTATATGTAAAACAGGGGATGTCTCGTATCGTGTGATTAATGGATGAGGAAATCGATAATGAATTATGAAGTAGTTCATGTTCATAATGACATCCCCCGGTTTTACCATTGTGAAATTATCAATGTATTCTCAGTCAGAGATGGAGAATAACAGTTTGCCATAGGTTGGATATGGAAGAATAGAATCAGGAATGAGTGCTTCAGCTGCATCCGCAGAAACACGAACTTTTTCCATATCGGTAAGAACAACGCTCTGGTAGAGTTTTGCACTCTTGAGAAGATCTTTGTCAACCTCATATTCTGCCATTGCAGTATCTGCCTTCAGTGTTTCCAGATCTTTGGTCATTGTTTCGGCAAGCTCAGTCAGTCTGGACAGAAGAGATGCTTCTGCGGATACAGAGATACCCGGAACAACAGATTTCTTGAGAGATGCTGTCTGAGCAAGTTTTTCCATATATGTAGTAATACTTGGAAGAAGATCTTTCTGAATGATCTCAACCAGTGTATTTGCTTCAATGTGAAGAGTTTTTACATAGTTTTCCATTTTGATCTCATAACGGGAATGCAGCTCTGCGTCTGTGAAAATATGATGGCTTGTAAGAAGTCTTTCATTCTTTTCATCGATGAAGTGCGGCAGTGCATCCGGTGTGGATACCAGATTATAAAGACCACGTTTTTTGGCCTCTTCCAGCCATTCATCGGTATAACCGTTTCCATTGAAGATAACACGTTTGTGGTCGATGATTGTCTGTTTCAGTAATTCATGTACGGCAGATTCCATTTCATCTGCAGGAACATCTTTCAGTTTCTCATAGAACTGACGTAGAGATTCTGCAACGGCTGTGTTGAGAATGATGTTCGGGTTTGCAACAGAAGAAGAAGAACCGAGCATACGGAATTCGAATTTGTTTCCGGTAAATGCAAATGGTGAAGTACGGTTTCTGTCTGTATTGTCTTTTACAAAGTGAGGAAGTACTTTTGCACCGATATCCATCTGAACAGCACCGTGTCCGGCAAAGAATTCATCGTTTTCGATTGCCTTGAGCACTTCGGTAAGTTCATCACCGAGGAAGATGGATACTACAGCCGGCGGAGCCTCGTTTGCACCGAGACGGTGGTCGTTTCCGGCACTTGCAACAGAAATACGAAGCAGATCAGCATAATCATCAACTGCTTTGATAACAGCTACAAGGAATACAAGGAACTGTGTATTTTCGGCAGGTGTTTTGCCAGGATCCAGAAGGTTGACTCCGGTGTCTGTGCTCATGGACCAGTTATTGTGTTTACCACTGCCGTTGATTCCTTCGAATGGTTTTTCATGAAGCAGGCAAACCATGTTGTGTTTTGCTGCAACTTTTTTCATGATTTCCATAGTCAGCTGGTTGTGATCGACAGCCACATTTGTTGTATCAAATACAGGAGCAAGCTCATGCTGTGCAGGAGCAACTTCATTATGTTTCGTTTTTGCCGGAATACCGAGTTTCCAGAGCTCTTCGTCCAGATCATGCATGTAAGCTGCAACACGTGGCTTCAGAGTTCCGAAATAGTGATCTTCCATTTCCTGTCCTTTAGGAGCCGGAGCACCGACCAGTGTACGTCCGCAGAAGATCAGGTCCTTTCTCTTATTATAAAGATCTTTGTCTACAAGGAAATATTCCTGTTCCGGACCTACGGTTGTGTTGATGTGTTTGACTTCTGTATTGCCAAGAAGACGAAGAATCTTAACAGCTTCTTTATTTAAGGTATCCATGGAACGAAGAAGAGGAGTTTTCTTATCCAGTGCCTCTCCGCTGTAGGAACAGAATGCAGTAGGAATGTAAAGAGTTTTATCTTTAATGAATGCAGGTGAAGTAGGATCCCATGCTGTATATCCTCTTGCTTCAAATGTAGCACGAAGTCCGCCTGACGGGAAAGAAGAAGCATCCGGCTCCCCTTTGATCAGTTCTTTTCCGGAAAAGCTCATCAGAACCTTTCCGCTTGGAAGCGGAGCTGAGATGAAGGAATCATGCTTTTCAGCAGTAACTCCTGTCAGAGGCTGGAACCAGTGTGTATAATGGGTTGCACCTTTTTCGATTGCCCATTCTTTCATCTCATGTGCAATTACATCTGCTGTCTCAAGATCCAGCTCTTTTCCTTCTTCAATTGTCTGTTTTAATTTTTTGTATACTTTTTTCGGAAGTCTCTCCTGCATTACTGCATCGTTAAAAACATCTTCGCCAAAAATTTCTGCCACGCTTAACCATTCACTACTCATAATTACCTTCCTTTCGCTAACGATCGAGTAGGCTGACTCCTACTCGATTCTTATACTTTGTACATCATCTCGCTTAACAGCTCGATGATGTACATTCGCCAAATGCAGATCCTTGTGCAAGCACAAATCTGCACTTGGCTCATCGTATACACAAAAAAACGAGGAAACTCCACTTTGTGGAACTTCCTCGTTCATTGTGATCTCTGTTATTTAAGATATATTTACGATACTCTTTTTTCTTTCAAATTTCAAGACCAATTTTTTAATTTGTGTATATTTTCACAAAACTTCATAAGTTTTCAACTTCTTTTTCAACATTTATACCAGTCACTTCTTAGACCTCGAACAGCAGATCTCCGTAAGAAGGCATCGGCCACATATTCTTATTGACGATCATTTCCAGTTCATCCACTGGTTTTCTTAAAGCTTCCATTGCCGGTACAACTTTCTGCATGAAGAAGAATGCCTGTTCTTTTCCTTCTGTCTCCGGTACTTCTGCCACAACAGTTTCCAGTGCTCTGAGTGCTTCTTTTGTGTCTTTCAAAAGATCAGCCGACTGTACAAGAAGCTCTTCCTGTACACCTGTATATGCTACAGCGCTTGCCTGTTTTACCTGGTTGATCGAATTAGCCAGCGAAGTTACATATTGGATCACAGCCGGGATAATATGCTTGCTTGCGATATCGATCATGGAACGTGCTTCAATGTTGATTGCCTTTGAGTATGCCTCATATTTGATCTCTGCACGGGATTCCAGTTCTGCACGGCTGAATACATCGAATTTTTCAAACATTTCAACCGTATTGTCATATGTCAGACATTCAACAGACTCTACCATGGTCTTAATATTCGGAAGTCCTCTTCTTTCGGCTTCCTTCACCCACTCATCAGAATATCCGTTGCCATTGAATACGATTCTCTGATGTTTGGATGCATATTCCTTGATCAGATCATGGACTGCAAGATCAAAATCTTCTGCTTTTTCGAGCACATCGCAGGCATCAGAGAAGGACTCAGCCACGATTGTATTTAATACTACGTTCGGTGCTGCCACCGAGTCTCTGGATCCTACCATACGGAACTCAAATTTATTTCCTGTAAATGCGAATGGCGAAGTACGGTTTCTGTCAGTTGCATCCTTTGCAAAATCCGGGAGCGTACTTACACCGGTATGTAATTTGCCGCCTTTTAAGCTGTGTGCAGCTTCTCCGGTATCAATAAGCTGTGCAAGCACGTCTTCAAGCTGTTCTCCGAGGTATGCGGAAATAATTGCCGGCGGTGCTTCATTTGCTCCAAGTCTGTGATCGTTTCCTACGTCAGAAGCAGATTCACGGAGCAGGTCTGCATGCAGGTCTACTGCACGGAGAATACAGGTCAGAACCAGAAGGAACTGAATATTATCATGAGGTGTCTTTCCCGGATCCAGAATGTTGATCCCATCATCTGTAACCAGTGACCAGTTGTTATGCTTTCCGGAACCATTTACACCTTCAAACGGCTTTTCGTGTAACAGGCATTGGAGATTATGGCGATATGCCACTTTCTTCAGCGTCTCCATGATCAGCTGATTATGGTCAACTGCTACGTTGCACTGTGCATAGATCGGCGCAAGCTCATGCTGTCCAGGTGCTACTTCGTTGTGCTGTGTCTTTGCAGATACACCCATCTTCCAGAGTTCTTCATTGACATCAGTCATAAATGCTGCGATTCTCTCACGGATCGCACCAAAATAATGGTCATCCAGTTCCTGTCCCTTCGGAGGATTTGCCCCGAATAATGTACGTCCTGTAAATACAAGATCCTTTCTCTTAAGATATTTTTCTCTGTCTACCAGGAAATATTCCTGCTCAACTCCAACAGATGGTGTAACCTTTTGGGACGTTGTGTTTCCAAAAAGACGCAGAAGACGGATGGATTGTTTGTTGATTGCTTCCATAGAGCGAAGAAGAGGTGTCTTCTGATCCAGTGCTTCTCCGGTATAGGAACAAAATGCTGTCGGTATATATAAAATCGATCTTTTCCCATCCGGACTCTTTTTAACAAATGCAGGCGATGTACAATCCCACGCTGTATAACCTCTTGCTTCAAATGTAGAACGCAGTCCTCCTGACGGGAAGGAAGATGCATCCGGTTCTCCTTTGATCAGCTCTTTTCCCGAAAACTCCATCAGGATCTTTCCATCTGACTTCGGTGCTGAAATAAACGAATCATGCTTTTCAGCTGTTGCTCCTGTAAGAGGCTGGAACCAGTGCGAATAGTGAGTGGCACCCTTTTCAATCGCCCACTCTTTCATCTCATGTGCAATAACGTCTGCTGTTGCAGCCTGAAGCTCTTTACCTTCTTCAATCGTCTTTTTCAGCTCTTTGTAAGTCTTCTTCGGAAGTCTTTCCTGCATAACAGCATCATTGAAGACGTTTTCTCCAAATATTTCTGCTACACTAATCCATTCGCTCATCCCATGTACCTCTCTTTTCTACTACTCATTTTCTACTACTTATACAAAACGGTCGTTTTTTGATTCAAATAAAGGAGTCTTGCACTTACGCAAAACTCCTTTTATACCGTTTTCTTCGGACGCCTTTGTCCATGATATTATCAAAAATCAGACTATTCAGCTTTTCCGTCAGAACCGAACAGAATCATCTTCTCTTTTACTTTTTCAACGATTGCATCTGCACCCGGTTTCAGAAGTTTACGTGGATCGTATCCTTTTCCTTCAAGATCCTTTCCTGCTTCAATGTATTTGCGGGTAGCTTCTGCGAATACCAGCTGACATTCTGTATTAACATTGATCTTAGAAACTCCAAGGTCAATTGCTTTCTTAATCATATCATCCGGAATTCCTGTACCTCCGTGAAGTACGAGTGGAAGTTCTCCTGTGAGCTCCTGAACTGCTGCAAGAGTCTCAAAGCTGAGTCCTTTCCAGTTTGCCGGATATTTTCCATGAATGTTACCGATACCTGCTGCAAGGAAATCAACGCCAAGGTCTGCAATCATCTTACATTCCTTAGGATCTGCGCATTCGCCCATTCCTACAACACCATCTTCTTCTCCACCGATAGAACCAACTTCTGCTTCGATAGAAAGTCCTTTTCCATGGCAAAGTTTAACAAGTTCTGTAGTCTTCTCAATGTTTTCTTCGATCGGATAATGAGATCCGTCAAACATAACTGATGAGAATCCTGCATCTATACATTTCAGGCAGCCTTCATAGCTACCATGATCAAGATGAAGTGCAACTGGAACCGAAATGTCCATTTCTTTGATCATTCCATTTACCATTCCTACAACTGTTCTGTATCCAGCCATGTACTTTCCTGCGCCTTCAGACACACCAAGAATAACCGGTGATCTTAATTCCTCAGCTGCAGTCAGAACTGCTTTGGTCCATTCAAGATCGTTGATATTAAACTGTCCTACTGCATAATGACCTGCTTTTGCTTTTTTTAACATCTCTGTTGCTGAAACTAACATTTTGTATTCCTCCACTTCTCTGTTAAAGGCTTTTATAGGCTGACCCCCAGGGGAATCGAACCCCTGATTCGACCGTGAGAGGGTCGCGTCTTGACCGCTTGACCAGGGGGCCAGATGTATGTTCATTAGCTGTCTGGCTAACTCACTTGCTTAGTATAACGTACTTCTTTTCATTTGACAAGACCTTTTTTTATTTTTTTACTGTTCCTCTTCCGGAACTACGATTTTAAGTGCCTGTTTCGCGTTCTTGATGCAGACACTGTCGTGTTCCCCACCGAACTCTCCATCCAGCGTCCATGGGATCTCTTCCACTGATTCAAAATGGATCTCACCTGTCTTAAATGAATAAATGTGCTTCGTATTGATCTGGCTGCTCAGAAGCGCCCCAATGATCTCCTGAAGCGCGAGCGGGTTCTTCGGTGTCCGGATCAGGGTAACCTCAAATTCTCCGTCATCAAAAACCACATTCTTCCCGATCATATTACGGAAACCGCCAACAGATCTGGAATTCGTCACCATACCATAAATAAATTCGTCCTCAATCGTTTCTCCGTCATGTGTCACTTTTAATTTATATGACGGGATATCAAAAATTCTGGTTGCTCCTTCCAGCACATATGCCAGATGTCCCAGAACATTCTTCATTTCCTGCTTTGTCTCATAAGATACATCCGTGAAGAGTCCGAATGCTGCAATGTACACGAACACATCTCCGTTAAACCGTCCGATATCACAGGGAAACTCTTCCCCCCCTGCAGCTGTACTTGCCGCCTGGAGAAGATTCTTAGGGATATGGAGACTGCTCGCAAAGTCGTTGGTCGTTCCTGTCGGGATGTAACCGACCGGAATCTTTTTTTCTCTCTTCATCATTCCGGTTACGACCTCATCAAGTGTTCCGTCACCACCACTGCAGATCACACGGTCATACTCCTCTGTAAATGTCTTTACTTTATAATAAGCGTCTTTATATTTCTGCGTCGGATATACAACCACTTCATATCCTGCTTTTACAATAATGTCAATAATATCAGAAAGCTTCGGTTTTAAAAGTCCCTTTCCTGCATTCGGATTATAAATAAACAATGCTTTTTTCATACGTCCGTCCTCCTGTTATCTGTTCTTTTCTCTATAAGGGCTGTCCCCACAGCTCCTTACGGATACATGCATTATAGCATAAAGAGCCTGCTTTCGGCAGACTCTTCAAAGTTTTATGCAATTATCTGTTCTTAACGTTCACAAGAAACCTTTCGATACCAGCTGCTGCTTCCTTTTCATCTGTTCCGTTCGCAACAACGGTGATTTCCTCTCCCGGCATCAGTGTCAGACTCATCATCCCCATAATGCTCTTTGCATTGACTTGCTTCTGGTCAACTTCGATATATACCGAACTTGAATACTGACTAGCTTCCTGAACAAGAAGTGCAATCGGTCTGGCGTCTAATCCCTCGGACAATTGAATCTTAACAGGTTTTTTGATCATAATGTTCCTCCTTGCTTAGCCCTTATCTCTTCCGCCATTTCACTTAACTTGCGCAATCTGTGGTTCACTCCGGACTTGCCTACCGGATTTTGCAGAAGTGCGCCTAACTCTTTTAAAGATGCCTCCGGATATGTAAGTCTTGTAAGGGCCATGTCCTTCAATCCTTCCGGCAGCTTATCGAGTCCTTTTGTTTCCTCAATATACCTTATATCGTCAATCTGCTTTACAGCAGCGGAAACCGTTTTATTGATATTCGCAGTCTCGCAGTTCACTTTTCGATTCACCGTATTTCTCATATCTTTCAATATACGGATATTCTCCAACTCCATCAGTGACTGATGTGCCTCCATCACATTCAGCACATCCACGATCTGAGCTCCTTCTTTCAGATAAACCACAAATGATTTCTTCCTTGATACAATCTTTGCGTCCAGAGCAAAACATCTCATTATCTTCTGAATCTGCTGCGCTTTTCCCATCGACGCACAGACAATTTCAAAATGATAGGACTTCTCCGGGTCGCTCATGGATCCCGATGCAAGAAAAACGCCACGCAGGAAAGACCGCTTACAGCAAGTCTCCTGAATCACGACATTCTTTACTACAGAAAGCTCTTCTTCCACGTCTCCATAAGGATTGAGCAGTTTTGCCGCCTGAAGCACCCTGATAGCATCTTCGTGTTTTTTTACAACTATATAATAGTAGCTGCTGCCTTTTTCCCGGTTCACCCGAATAGCGATATCAACCACTATATTAAACGTTCTTCTCAATAAAGTAAAGCTTTTTCTTGCAACTGCCAGATTTTCCGTATGAATCTTAAGTGCTGCATGACCTCTGCTGTCGATCATGACAGCCCCACACATGCTGATGATCGCTGCAAGTTCTGCAATCCGGCAATGTCTTGCAGGACTTAGCTGACGCGATATTTCTTCTTTAATATTTCCAGAAAAAGACATACTATCACCTATTTTGCTTTCGTAATTGCATCTTTCTCGATATCACGATGCTCTTTTTTTACACCGTACTCTTTCTCTGCCACAGACAGCCGTTCATACAACTCATTGGCAAGTGTCACGGAGCGGTGTTTTCCGCCGGTACATCCGATTGCGATCACAAGCTGGTTCTTTCCTTCTGCAACATAGTTCGGAATCAGAAACTCAACCATGTCGACCAGCTTCTTCAGGAATTCTTTTGAAATATCGTTATTCATCACGTAATCCCTGACCGGCTTGTCATTGCCACTCTGCGGGCGAAGTTCATCAATATAATACGGATTCGGAAGGAATCTGACATCAAATACCAGATCTGCATCACTCGGAATTCCATATTTAAATCCGAAAGATAACACGGTAATGTAGAGATTCTTGTATTCTTTATTCTCGGCAAAAATACGGTTCAGTTCACTGCGCAGCTCCCTGGTCAGCATCCGGCTTGTATCCAGGATGTAATCTGCCCTTTCTTTTAAAAAGGCAATCTTCTTACGTTCTTTGGCGATCCCGTTCTCAATTCTGCCGCCCTTTGAGAGTGGGTGGTTCCTTCTTGTCTCTTTATATCTTTTCACCAGTGTATCATCATTCGATTCAAGGAAAAGAATCTCCAGTGGTATCTTGGCTTTTTCAAGTTCGTCCAGAACCTGGTCCAGTGCACGCAGATTCTGACCACTGCGGATATCAAGTCCCAGAGCGATCTTCGTGATCTCACCATTTGGAACGATCAAAAGTTCTGTCAGTTTTGTCATTAAAGGAATCGGCATGTTATCCACACAAAAATATCCCATGTCTTCCATCATTTTCAAAGTTGTACTTTTCCCTGCTCCGGACATTCCCGTTACAATTACGAATCTCATCCCTAAAATTCTCCTATTTGTTTCACTTCCGGTTCCATCGTAACACCGGTATCTTCTTTCACTTTCGCTGTTACCTGACGGATCAGCTCCATCACATCAGCCGCTGTCGCATTTCCTTTATTGATCACAAATCCACTGTGCTTTTCAGAAACCTGCGCTCCACCTACTGTAAATCCTTTCAGTCCGCTGTCCTGGATCAGTTTTCCTGCAAAATATCCTTCCGGACGCTTAAAGGTACTGCCTGCACTCGGATACTCCAGCGGCTGCTTCGATACCCGCTTCTGACGTAGGTCATCCATCTGCGCTTTTATTTCTTCTTTTTTGCCTTCTGTAAGCGAAATCACAGCACCCAAAACGATATATCTTTTCTCCGGAATAATGCTTGTACGGTATCCCAGTCCCAGTTCTTCTGCCGGAAGCTCCATGATCTCGCCCTCTTCTGTCATAACCCTGACACTCGTCAGTACATCCTTCATCTCTCCGCCATACGCACCGGCGTTCATCACAACCGCTCCGCCAAGCGTTCCCGGAATACCCGCTGCGAACTCAAATCCGGTCAGTGCTGCATCAAGTGCTGCATTTGCAATCTGCGCAAGCGAACATCCTGCCTGCGCCGTAATCTGATTTCCTTCTACCTGAAATGTTCCCATACTCTTATAAAGCTGGATGATCGCGCCTCTGAAACCTTTGTCTCCAACCAGAAGATTACTTCCATTTCCTACTATATATATAGGTATCAAAAATTTCCGGCACACCCGGACTGCCTCTGCCAGTTCCTTTTCATTCGATGGCATGATAAAATAATCTGCCGGACCACCGATTCGGAAGGTTGTATGCTTCTTCATCGGTTCATCCTTCTGTATTTTGGCTGCATCGACCACATTATACAAACATGTCTCAAAATTCTGTTCCATTCTCTTCTCCTAGTATCTATAAATATTCTATGCCATTCTTCTTTTTTTATTTAACAGGAAATTGCCATTGGACCTCCCGCCAAATAGAAGTTACTACGTGCCAAAGCACGTTTTAATATCATCCTCATATGATGTAAGTGTCAAAAATAAATTTTGGAACTTACATCATATGATACACCAAAAAATATGCAAGTTCAACGCACTCTTGCAAAATTAAGTGAAATGCGATATAGTAAGGCATAACATAGAAATTTTATCAATATTTTCAAAAAGGAGTGATTTTTAACTGTGGACTCGAGTGTCTCGCAAATACTTATTTTGCTAGTCCTGCTGCTCTTATCCGGCATATTTTCGTCAGCCGAGACAGCACTTACAACCTACAACAAAATCCGGATGCGTGCCCTTGCAGACGAGGGTAACAAGCGTGCCAGCGCCGTACTTGCCGTAACTGAGAATTCAGGTAAAATGCTTAGCGCGATCCTCATCGGCAACAACATTGTTAATACTGCGGTAGCTTCCCTTGCCACCACAATCGCATACCGCCTTGGTGGAACCGCTGTCGCGATCGCAAGTGGGCTTATGACGCTTCTCATCATCCTTTTCGGAGAGATTACTCCGAAGACGATGGCAACCATTCATGCTGAGAAGATGTCTCTTTTCTACGCACCGGTTATCAATATTTTTATGAAGATCATGACTCCGATTATCTTCATTGTAAATGGTCTCTCCACCGGTCTTCTGATGCTTCTTCGCATCGATCCGAATGCCAAAGACAATACCATGACCGAAGCTGAACTCCGAAGTGTGGTAAATGTCAGCCATCAGGACGGCGTGATCGAATCGGATGAAAAAGAGATGATCTACAATGTGTTTGATCTCGGTGATGCCATTGCCAAAGACGTCATGGTGCCCCGTGTCAACGTAACTTTTGCTGATATTGACAGCAATTACGATGAACTGATCGACCTGTTCCGGGAAGACAAATTCACCCGTCTTCCGGTTTACCAGGAGACAAAGGATAATGTTGTCGGAACGATCAATATGAAAGATCTTCTTCTTTATGACAATAAGAAAAGTGAGTTCCAGATTAAAGACATTCTCCGTGAAGCCTACTTCACTTATGAATACAAGAGCATTTCCGAGCTTCTTGTTGAAATGCGCCAGGCCTCATTCAATATCGCAATTGTCCTGGATGAATACGGTGAAACATCCGGTCTGATCACCCTGGAAGATATTCTTGAAGAGATTGTTGGCGAGATCCACGATGAATATGATGAGAATGAAGAAGAAAATATCAAAGCGGTAGGCGAACACGAATATATTATTGAGGGTTCTACTAATCTTGACGATCTCAATGATTCCCTGGAGCTGAATCTGGAATCGGAAGATTATGATTCTCTCGGAGGCTTTATCATCGAAAAGCTGGACCGTCTTCCGAAAGCCGGTGACTCCGTTGTCACCGAAGATGGAATCCGTATGGTCGTAGAAAAGCTCGACAAAAACCGGATTGAGACCGTTCACCTGTATCTTCCGGAGAATTACCGCGAACATACGTCTGACTCATCGGAAAATGACGATTAAGCAGACCTCCCAGTAAGAAATCCTGACAAATTTTTTCTTTATATTTTGCAGGATATACAACAATTTCAGGGCAGTCCAAAGCGGACTGCCTTTTCCTTTTGGGATTTCGTTATTTTTTAAACAATTTTTTCAAGAAATATCGGTTTTTTATTGATTTTATTGCGTAATTATGTATAATTATGGTAAATGGGTGAAGAATTTTACTTCATCAGATGATAAAATCTGCGCTCACAGCTTTTATCATTTAACCATTTAACTAGAATTAGGAGAAAGAGGTTAATTGCAATGGCAGAAATCAATTTAAGCAAGTATGGTATTACTGGAACAACAGAAATCGTGCACAACCCTTCTTACGAATTACTGTTTGAAGAAGAAACAAAAGCAGGTCTTGAAGGATTTGAAAAAGGTCAGGTCAGCGAACTTGGTGCTGTGAACGTAATGACAGGTGTATACACCGGACGTTCCCCTAAAGACAAATTCATCGTAGTTGATGAAAACTCTAAAGACACTGTATGGTGGACTTCAGACGAATATAAGAATGACAACCACCCGGCTTCACAGGAAGCATGGGAAGCTGTAAAGGAGATCGCCAAGAAAGAACTTTCTAACAAGAAACTTTATGTTGTAGATGCATTCTGCGGCGCTAACAAAGATACACGTATGGCAATCCGTTTCATCGTTGAAGTTGCTTGGCAGG
>ERZ773103.3551-NODE-3551-length-12600-cov-4.965245_pt1 | contig 12600 bp, 10 predicted proteins | sample MGYA00511118_ERZ773103 | MGnify/ENA primary metagenome ERZ773103 (study PRJEB29015, sample SAMEA2737821) | human gut metagenome | biome: human gut; feature: human-associated habitat; material: faeces | place: China | collected 2012 ... | reverse complement strand
TCAAATATTATTTTGATACAGCCCCTTCTTTATAAAAAATTTATTTTATCATAGTTAGTATTTCATCTTCTGACATTGAAGAATCACAACGAGTTTCCCATTCTCCATTTTTGCTGACAATAAATCCAGGAACTGTTACAATGTGATATTTTTCTCTAAATGAACTTATTTCATTATCGGAAAAATTATCACTATTTATATAGTGAATTGTAGTATTTAGCTTGTTATATAAGTTACCTAACTTTTTAGCAAACTTACGGCAATACGGACATGTTTCTCTACCTATATAAACGACAGTAAGTTTTTCTGATGATAATAATTTATCAGCTTCTGTTGAAGGTATTTGCTTAAATGATTTTACGTCTTCTTTATATGTATTTTCTCCAAACATAAATTTTCCTCCTTATTTTTGTAAAATAATTATATCAAAAAAAGATAATCTATCAACTTAAATTTAAGATTAATTAATAAAAATATAAGATTAATTGTAAAATATAGGTATGTTAATAAATATTATAGGTTAATTTATTGATAATAATAAATAGAATTATGGTAATAGTTTTAAAGATGCTAAAAAATTTTGACTAAAGTAAAAAAACATATATAATAAAAGAAGTGATTTTTTTGCGAAAATAGATATGAGGTGACTTAGTTTTTATGAAGGATAAAGATAAATTACAAGAAGAGATTTTAAAGGCTGATATGAAGAGCGTTGAGAAGATATGGAAAGAGTCAGATGGAGAACAGACATTAGCAGCATTATTAGAAAAAATGACTAAAGATGAGTTAGTTAAGGTTGCTAAAAAATATGATGTTAAAGGTATTACATCTTTAAAGAAGGCTGAAGTTGTTGAAAGAATAAGAGAAGTTATCATAAAGAATGTAGATTTAATGATTAATTCATTAGAAGAAACTTCAATAAAATTCTTACAAGAATTAATAAATTATGGTGGTGTTAAAAAGTATCAATGTGATTTATTAATAAATTCAAACTTTTTAAGAAATAGAGGTATTGTATTTACAGCATCTATAAATGGAGAATTATATGTTATCTTACCAGAAGAACTAAGAGTATTATTAAAAGAAAAGATAACAAAAGATGTTATGGCCGCTTCTAGAGAAAAGAGCGACTTAATCAAGGCTATTGCAGGAAGTACATATTATTATGGGGTAGTTTCATATTCAGCCATAAGAGAAATTTTAGAATCTACATTTAATACTGAAGTTACAGATGAAAAAATAAAAGAGTTAGTATTAATTGGAGAAGAATTAGGATATGACTATGTTATAGAAGAAGATGGATTATGTCATATAGATGTTGAAAATTCAAATAAAATTGTTAAGCTTCAAAAGAAAAACAAGAAGAATATTTGTAAATTTGATAAGAAGACTTTAATAAAAGCGGGTGTTCCAGATTTTATGGAAGAACATAAAAGTGGGAAAAATTTACAAAGAGCTTTAGGTGAAATGTTTATAATAGATAAAGAAATTTTAAAAGATGAGATGGATTCATTTACTATAAGTATTAAAAATGAAATGCCTATGGAAAAATCTATAAATTTATTCTTAGATGCATATGAAATTGATAATGAAGAAGAAAAGAATATTTTTGCCTATGAATTAGAACATTTAGCTAAAAGTATAAAAAGATGGTCATTAAATGGATATTCTGAAAATGAAATAACAAAGCTTGAACAAAGAGTTGTTAATGAAGTGAAGATAGGAAGAAATGATCCTTGTTTATGCGGAAGTAAAAAGAAGTATAAAAAATGTTGTGGAAGATAATACATAATATAGTACGAATATAAATTTTTATAATATGGGGATGTCGCATTAAGAATAAATAATACAATATATTGTGTTGATTTTTAATTATCAAAACAATATATTGTATATAAAATTTTTAGTGTGACATCCCCATATTTTTATTTGAAAAAAATTAAAAAAAATAAGGCGTTTTATATATTTTTTATACTATTTAAAAATATATAATATGTATTTTTCTGTAAAAAGCATAAATTACTAAGATTTTATCAAATATTATCTTACTGTACAAGAAATAAAAAGTAGCCTCATATAATATATTGAAGTTTAGAGTAAGGCTAATATTCAGTAAGGAGTGGTTAAGGTGTTGAGAGTATTTGTTTTTGCTATAGGTTTTATTATGGTTGCTTTTGCAATAAGATTTTTTATTGATGAAATTATGCTGTATAAAAATGGCGTAAGAAAGGAAGCAACTTTAATATTGATGAAACCTTATAATCATGTTGATATAAATAAATATAGAAATAAAGTATATGATGTTGGGATAGAACCTATTTTAGAAGTAGACAATGGGAATAAAAAAGTGATAATTGAATATGATGATTATGATGAATTTAAATATTTAAAAGTTGGTGATAAGGTAAAAGTTATATATCCCAAGGAAAACATAGGCGAGATAAAGAGATACTCATTTTTTAAAATATTTAAAACTAGTATAGCATTATCTTTAATAGCAGTTTTTATCATTTTTGTAGGAACAAGTTTATTATAAAGGTGGAACTTATTCCACTTTTTCTTTTATAGGAATATTATTTAATTGATTTCGAAAGGAATTTTTATTATTATTAAATATAGGAGTGACATATTTTTATGGAGAGTGAACTTATGGATAAAAATGAATCAAAATTTGTTTTAAATAGATTGTTAGTACAGTTATATGGAGATATATTGAAAATAGAAGAAAAGTCTTTGCAAGAAGGAGAGTTCTCCGATTTATCAGTTACTGAAATACATATTATAGAGGCCATTGGTATTAAAGGATGTAGGACTATGAGTGAAATTGCTTATGATTTAAGCATTACAGTAGGAACACTGACTACAGCAATTAATAAATTGATTAAGAAAGAATATGTAGAAAGAAAACGTATTGAAGAGGATAGAAGAGTGGTTCTTGTTAATCTTACAGATAGAGGAAAACTTGCTTATGATAATCATGCCAAATTTCATGCTGATATGATAGATAGGCTGATTGAAGGATTTGAAAAAAAAGAGGAACTTGTCTTGATTTCTACTTTAAGCAAATTAACAAACTTCTTTGAAGAAAAATATCATTTAATAAAAAAATAATAATTATATTTAAGGAATTAATTTTAAAAAATAAAATTAATTCCTTTTTTTTAAATAAATAAAAGCTAAGTGAAATATATATATAAATATATATTTTATTAGGGGTGGTGAATAAATGAAGAATAAATTTAAGCTGCTATCTATATTAAGTGAGGTGATATTGTTAAGTATATTATGCGGCTGCTCAGATAATAAAAAAAATACAGGAAAAGATGATGAAATTTATCAAATAGGAATAAATCAAATTGTACAGCATTCTGCCTTGGATTCAGCAAGGGAAGGATTTATTGATGGACTAAGAGAGAAAGGATATGTTGATGGAGATAATATAAAAATTGACTATGAAAATGCTCAAGGTGATGTATCCATTGCTCAAACTATAAGCAAACAATTTGTAAATAATGGTGTTGATATGATTTTTGCAATTTCCACATCTTCAGCTCAATCTGCTTATAATGCAACAAAAGAAATACCTATAGTCTTTACAGCTGTAACTGATCCTGTAGCAGCAGGAATAGCTAATAGCTTTGAAAGTTCTGGTAATAATGTTACAGGGATGTCAGATATGGTTTCTATGACAGAGCAAATTGCTTTATTGCAAGATATTATACCAAGTATAGAAAAAATAGGGGTTATCTATAATACTTCAGAAGCAAATTCAATAGTTCAAGTTGATGAATTAAAAGCTGCCGCTAAAGAAAGAAACTTAGAAGTGAAGGAAATATCAATTACCACTATCAATGAGATAAATCAAAATCTATCAGCAAATATAAAAGATATTGATGCATTGTATATTCCTACTGATAATACTGTGGCATCAGCATATGAATTAGTAGGAAGTATATGTTTAAACAATAATATACCGATGTTATGTGCTGAAGAAGCAGGAGTGAGTAAGGGCGGCTTGTGTTCTATAGGAATAGATTATTATAAGTTAGGAAAAGAAGCTGGATATAAAGCGGTGAAGGTTATTGAAGGTATGGCTCCTTCTGAGATAAAGATTGAAAAATCATCAGATATGACTGTTACTATCAATTCTGATGTAGCAAAAAAAATTAATATAGAAATACCTAAAGAAATTGAAGAAAATGCTCAAATTGTAACTGGAGGAGTGAACTAAATGAATCTTATAATTAATGCCATTGAAGAAGGTCTGCTATTTTCTATTGTTTCAATGGGAGTATATATAACATATAAGATTCTTGATTTTCCGGATCTTTCGGTGGATGGCACCTATCCATTAGGGGCAGCCATAACAGCAGTTCTTCTTGTAAATGGAGTTAATCCTTGGCTGGCAATTATAATTTCATCAGCTGGAGGGGCCATTGCAGGTTGGATAACAGCCTTTTTACATGTAAAACTTAAGATAAGTAATTTGATGTCAGGTATTCTTGTGATGATAGCTCTTTATTCTGTGAATTTAAGGATTATGGGAAAATCTAATATGCCGCTATTTAGCACAAATACCATATTTAAGAATGCTGATTTTCAACCTATCTTTATAATAATAATCATAGTAGTTATCTGTAAGATTATTATAGATACTTTTTTAAAGACTAAAAGAGGTTTCTTACTTATGGCAGTAGGTGATAATGAGCAAGTAGTATCATCTTTAGGAATAAATAAAAATAGTGTTAAGGTACTTGGATTAATGCTTAGTAATGGATTAGTGGGAATGGCTGGAGCCATTCAAGCCCAAAAGTATGGTTATGCAGATGTAAATATGGGGCAGGGAATTGTGGTAATGGGACTAGCAACAGTTGTGATAGGACTAACTATTTTTAGTAAGATTTCATTTATGAAATGCACAACTATATCTATTCTAGGAGCAATTATCTATAAAGTAGTTATTGCTATTGCTTTAAAAATAAATTTTAATCCTAATGATTTAAAATTAATAACAGCAATAATAGTTATAATTGCCTTAGCTTCTAATAATGGAATTTTTAAATTTAAAAATAAGAAAAATAAAGAGAGAAGGCGGAGAAAGTGCTGAAAATTAAAGATGTATATAAGGTTTTTAATGTAAATACCATTAATGAAAATAGAGTATTTGATGGATTTTCTCTTCAAGTAGAAAAAGGGGAGTATGTATCAATAATTGGGTCTAATGGTGCTGGCAAGTCTACATTACTAAATTTAATAACTGGAAATTTACCAGTGGATAGTGGAAGTATAATGATTGATGGCGAAGAAGTTGTAAAGAAAGAGGAGTATTATAGATGTCGTTATATAGGGCGTGTATTTCAAAATCCGTCTGTTGGAGTGGCTCCGAATATGAATATATTAGAAAATATGTCACTAGCAGATAATAAAGGTAAACCATATGGAATAAAATTTGCCATAGATAAGAAACGTATAAATTATTATAAAGAAGAACTTAAAAGATTGAATTTAGGTTTAGAAGATAAGCTATATAATAAAGTTAACTTATTATCTGGAGGACAAAGACAAGCTTTAACTCTGATTATGGCTGTAATGTCTAATCCTAAAATATTGTTGTTAGATGAACATACAGCAGCATTAGATCCTAAAACATCCATAAAAATAATGGATATAACTAATAAAATTATAGAAGAAAAGAAGATAACAACATTAATGGTTACTCATAATATTAAGCAAGCTATAGAAAGTGGCAATAGATTGATAATGATGCATGAAGGAAAAACAATAATAGATGTTAGTAAAGAAGAGAAGGCAAAGCTAAATAGAGATAGGCTGATTGAAATGTTTGGTAAAGCTAATATGGAAGATGTGCTAAGTGATAGAAGTTTATTAAGCACATTTTAGCAATTGTTATATAAAAGAGTAGAAATAGAAGAATAGGAAAATATTCTAATTCATTTCTACTCTTTTTTGCATTATTTTATAGAAAACTAAAAAATTAAAAATGATTTAATAATAAATTAAATTACTTTTAAAGGAATATATGGTGATAATAAAAATACTAATTTAGTTAAAAAATAATCTATGTCAAAGAAAAAGGTAAAAATAAACAAAGTGTCTGAAGATGTTATCAATAGCAATAAATAAGCATTTTAAGAAAGGAGAGATTTGCATACAATAAAAAATATGAAAAAAATTAGAAAAAAAGTTTGACAAAAAATAAACGATATAATACAATAAGGATGTGGACATGTTAAAAATATAACAAAGTCCTAAAGAAAATAAGTAATTCAATATAAACTATTAATCATAGATTTAAATTCAGGAGGGATTCAAATGAAAGTTACAAATGCTCAAGAATTAACAAAAAGAATTGAACAATTAAGAGAAGCGCAAAAACAATTTGCTACTTTTTCACAAGAACAAGTAGATGAAATTTTTAGGCAAGCAGCTTTAGCAGCTAATCATAACAGAATCAAACTTGCTAAAATGGCTGTTGAAGAAACAGGAATGGGTATAGTTGAAGATAAAGTTATCAAAAATAACTTTGCTGCTGAATATATATATAATCAATATAAGAACATGAAGACTTGTGGAGTTTTAGAAGAAGATAAAACAAGCGGAATAACAAAGGTTGCAGAACCGATTGGAGTTATATCTGCAATAGTTCCAACAACAAACCCAACTTCTACAGCAATATTCAAATGTTTAATAGCTTTAAAAACTAGAAATGCAATAATCATTTCACCACACCCAAGAGCTAAAAATTCAACTATTGAAGCTGCTAGAGTAGTTTTAGAAGCTGCAGTTAAAGCAGGAGCTCCAGAAGGAATAATTGGATGGATAGATCAACCTTCAGTTGAATTATCACAAAACGTTATGAGAGAATCAGATATAATTCTTGCTACAGGTGGGCCAGCAATGGTTAAAGCTGCTTACTCATCAGGAAGACCAGCTTTAGGAGTTGGAGCAGGAAATACTCCAGCAATCATCGATGAAACAGCTCACATTAAAATGGCTGTTAACTCAATATTACTTTCTAAGACATTTGATAACGGTGTTATTTGTGCATCAGAACAATCAATCGTTGTTTTAGAACAAGTTTATGATGAAGTTAAGAAAGAATTGGCTGAAAGAGGAGCTTATATCTTAAAAGGTGAAGAAATAGATAAGGTTAGAAGCATAATCCTAAATGAAAAAGGTGGATTAAATGCTGATATGGTTGGTCAATCTGCTTATAAAATAGCTAGAATGGCAGGAGTTAACGTTCCAGAAAGTGCTAAAGTTTTAGTTGGTGAAGTAACTTCAGTTGAATTAGAAGAACCATTCTCACACGAAAAATTATCTCCAGTTTTAGCAATGTACAAAGCTACATCATTTGAAGATGCTTTAAATAAAGCTGACAGATTAATTGAATTAGGTGGTATGGGACATACATCAATACTTTACACTGATCAAGTTAAGAATAGAGATAGAGTTTTAACATTTGGTGAAAGAATGAAAACTGCTAGAACATTAATCAATATGCCAGCAGCTCAAGGTGCCATCGGAGACTTATTCAACTTTAAATTAGCTCCATCATTAACTTTAGGATGTGGATCATGGGGTGGAAACTCAGTTTCAGAAAATGTTGGTCCTAAGCACTTAATCAATGTTAAGAGCATTGCTGAAAGGAGAGAAAATATGCTTTGGTTTAGAGTTCCAGAAAAAACTTATTTCAAATACGGATGTTTACCAATAGCTTTACAAGAATTAGCTGATATGGGTAAAAAGAAAGCATTCATTGTAACTGATAGAGTATTATTCGATATGGGGTACACTAATAAAGTTACGGATGTACTAGATGCAAACGGAATCCAATACAAAATATTCTCAGATGTTGAACCAGATCCAACTTTAAGATGTGCAAGAGCTGGTGCCGCTGAAATGACTGCATTCAACCCAGACGTTATAATTTCACTTGGTGGTGGATCAGCTATGGATGCTGCTAAAATCATGTGGGTTATGTATGAGCACCCAGAAGTTAACTTCCACGATTTAGCTATGACATTCATGGATATAAGAAAGAGAATATACAAATTCCCAACTATGGGTGAAAAAGCTATGATGGTTTCAATAGCAACTTCAGCTGGTACTGGTTCAGAAGTTACTCCATTCGCAGTTATCACTGATGAAAAATCAGGAGTTAAATATCCATTAGCTGACTATGAACTAACTCCAGATATGGCTATAGTTGATGCAGAATTAATGATGACTTCTCCAAGGGGATTAACAGCTTGTGCTGGTATAGATGTATTAGTTCACGCAGTTGAAGCGTATGTTTCAATAATGGCATCTGAGTACACTAATGGTTTAGCTTTAGAAGCAATCAGATTAGTATTTAAATACTTACCAGATGCTTACAATGAAGGGACAACTAATATTAAAGCAAGAGAAAAAATGGCTCACGCTTCATGTATGGCTGGTATGGCATTCTCTAATGCATTCTTAGGAATTAATCACTCAATGGCTCATAAGTTAGGTGCATTCCATCACTTACCACATGGTATGGCTAACTCATTAGTTATGACTGAAGTTATCAGATTCAACTCAGTTGATGCGCCAACTAAACAAGCAGCATTTGCTCAATACAAATACCCAAATGCAGCATGGAGATATGCTAGAATAGCTGATCACTTAGGATTAGGTGGAAATACTAACGAAGAAAAAGTTGAATTATTAATCAAGGCCATTGAAGAATTACAATCTAAAGTTAATATGCCAAAAACAATAAAAGAAGCCGGTGTAACTGAAGAGAAATTCTATGCTACATTAGATGAAATGGTAGAACAAGCATTTGATGATCAATGTACAGGTGCTAATCCAAGATACCCATTAATGAAAGAATTAAAAGAAATGTATATAAATGCATTTGATGTAAAAGCAGATGCTCAAGCAGATGCTCAAGCAGAAGCAGCTGCTACAAGCAAAAAAGCTAATAAAAAGAAGTAATTAAAAATTAAGAATCAACTCAATAATGTTTATAAATTAATGCTTTGTGTAAATACCTCTAAATAGAAAAAGTTATTTAGAGGTATTTTTTTATAAATTTTTTTAATACTTCAATACCTTGTAATCTTTTAAATATACTTGGATTCCATGTAATTCAGTACTAATACCTAAAAATACAAATATACCGATAAAAGCCATAAGAAAAATAACTATAAATTGAATAAAATTATTTTTTATATCTTCAAACATTTTTAATAATAATATTACCTTAAATTTATTAAATATAACATAATATAGTATTAAATATAACATAATATAGTATTAAATAAGGAAGAGAAGATCATAAAGCTAGTGCAGATGGTATAGCTGAACCTATTAATTAGAGAAAAATATAATAGTAATTAATGTCAAGTATAAAAATGGTAAAGTGGTTAAAAGCCTATTATATAAGGAAAGTTAGAAATGAATATTATGGATATAAATCTTTATATATAAATTAATAGTATGTTTTGGCACATGTACCTTTTATTATTTAAGGAATACTTATAAAAATATGTTATAACTATATATGAGCAAGGTTGGTAGAAGTAAAAAGTACTTCAACTAATAAAATATTGGACAAGATATTGTCTGAAAAAATAAAAAGGAGTGGTACCAATGAAAAAAACAATAATTGCCATAATGTTATCAACATCGCTAATAGGAGGAATAGGAGCTACTGTAGGAAGTAAAACTGTAGAAGCAGCTACCTTAAAAGCAAAAAGAGGATTTATTACAACTATAATAAAGGATAATGTAAAAGATTCAGAAGTATTGAATTTAAGTAGTGATTGTGGAGTATATCAAAGAAGAGTTATATTCAAAAAATATTTTGGATGTATAAATGGACAAACTATAAATATATATAAACCTATTTGTAATGGAGGAATTATAATAGGTAATGGAAGCAATTCTAATAATGAAAATGATTCTAATATAGGAAATGAAAATAATAACAATACAGAGAATAAAGATGAAATAAATAATAATAATAACAATAATAATGCTTCAAATGGAGATATAAGTACAATAGTACCTCCTACGCAAACTGAAAAACCATCAACAGATAAAGATACATCAATTGATGAAAAACCATCAATTGAACAAAAACCAAATATAGAACAAAAACCAAATATAGAACAAAAACCTTCAGTAGATGAAAAGCCATCAGAAGAAATAAAACCATCACCGGAAAATAATAGCAACTTAGGTGAAGTAAATGATCAATTTATGACACAAGTTGAAAATTTAATATATGAAAAAGTAAATGAAGAAAGAACTAAGGCTGGTTTAGAAACTTTATCATATAATACTACAATGGAAAAGTATGCAAGAATTAAATCACAGGATATGGGTGATAATAATTATTTCAGCCATGAGGATTTAAGTGGTAATTTAATAACAACGCAAATGAAAAATGATGGAGTTACATATAGAGCTTGGGGAGAAAATATAGCTTATATAGGTGGAGTATCTGATGCTAATGCATTAGCAGAGCAATTTATGACAAATTGGATGAATTCACAGGGACATAGAGAAAATATATTATCATCTAAATTTTCAAGTATAGGTGTTGGTGTATATAAAATTGGCAATAAAGTATATGCAACACAAGAATTTTATAAATAAGTAAAATTAAAAAATATGTATTAAGTTTAATTTTTAAATTACGACAGTAGTGAAAATAGGGTAATTTTATTACTGTAAATAGGAGTGAAGAGGTTTGAATAAGAATAAAAAAATTAATAAAGAAAAAACTTTAGCTTTAGTTTTGGCTGGAGGATTAGTTACATCAACTTTAAATGTAGTAAATACTTCAGCAGATATGATACAAGATGTTAATTTAGTAGAATCTGTGAGTACATCTAATGAATCAGTTATACCAAATCAAACATTAAATTTTGATAAAAGTAAGCCATCAGACATAACTATAACTGGAGTTAAATTTAATAGCAAAGATTTAAATTCAATATCTATTACAAATGAAAAGGGAGAGCCAATTAATTTTAAATTAAATGAAATTAATGTAGATAAAGATAGTGCAACAATTACAATACCTTCAAATGTTGTATCAAATTTAAATTTAACTGTAGGTGTACATGCTATTTCTTTACATTTTTCAGATGGTTCAGCTACTATTGGAGCAGTATCGGTGAATGTAATTGATAGTAATTCAGCAGTGAACCCTCCAAAAGATGATAATACGATAGTTGTACCACCAGTTACACCGCCATCAGATGATAAAAATGATAAAGAAGATACTATCACAAAAAAACCAACAATAGAGTATCAAAAATTAACTTTTGATATGAACAATAAACAAGACTTAGTAGTAAGTAATGTTAATTTTGATAATACTAAATTAGAGTACATATATATTAATGGAAAAGAAATATCAGCAACAGAGCTGAAAATTGAAAATGATAAAATAATAATACCATCAAATGTTATATCTAATGTAATTAGTGTAGAAGGAAATTATACTATTTCATTTAAATTTTCTGAAGGAAGTTCATTAATAAATGCAGTAGATATTGAAGTTAAAGATAAAAATGTTATAGTACCACCAGTTACACCGCCATCAGGTGATACGGTAACACCACCAAGTATTGATAAAGAAAATACAATTGTTATTGATAAAAATAATCTTAAGAGTATAGAAATTCCTAATTTTATTCCTAGTGGAAGCAATGTAAAGTTTGTTACTATTAATGGTAAGAAATTACCTGTAAAATATATGAATATAAGAACTGCTTCTAATGAGGAAATAACTCCTGCAGTTTATGTTTATGGAGATAAATTAGTTATTCCTGTTGAAGTTTTAAAGTATGTTGGTATTGATGTTGATAAATATGATATTGAAGCTACTTTAGAAGATGGAACAACAGTTTCTAAATCAATACAATTACAAGTGATAAATTCATCGAATAAAGAAGATGATAAAGTCACTGAAAAGCCATCAGATAATAATCAAATAACAAATAAACCATCAAATAAACCATCAAACAATGAGATAGCAAATGGTAATGCTAATAAAAATGATTCTATAAAACTAGAGAATAGTTCAAATAACAAACTACCTAACACTGGTGCAGCAGTAAGCAGTGGATTAATTGGTTCATTATCAACTTTAATTGGTGCTGTGTTATTAAGAAAGAAAAAATAATTGAATATAGTTATAATTTTATAATGTTAAAAGGGCTATATTGAAAGAAGTTTTGTACTAGTCAACAAAAAGGGGAATTCAAATTAGAATTCCCCTTTTTTGAAGTTTAAATAAACTAGATGGTGTTTTGAAAGATACCTTCTATGATACCAGTAACACAACCAAGAATAGAACCAGCTTGAAAAGGTGATAAATATATATAATTTTCAAGTAAACTAAATAAAACTACTGATATAAGGAGTATTATGCTGTGTAACATCATTTTAGAGTTTATAGGTCTTTTAGAAATTAATAATTTTTTTTCTTTAAGAAAGAATTTGCTGTATAGATGTAATTTTAATTTGTTGATAAAAATAAAAAAAATAAAAAAGAATACAATAAAACTTAAGAGAATTTTGCAGAGAGAA
>ERZ773103.3538-NODE-3538-length-12634-cov-6.216869_pt1 | contig 12634 bp, 11 predicted proteins | sample MGYA00511118_ERZ773103 | MGnify/ENA primary metagenome ERZ773103 (study PRJEB29015, sample SAMEA2737821) | human gut metagenome | biome: human gut; feature: human-associated habitat; material: faeces | place: China | collected 2012 ... | reverse complement strand
CAATGCTTATGGATGATAAAACTTAGCCAGACGTAATGGTAACCACAAGCGAAAACTATCCAAGGATTGTCATGGCAAGAAGAATGAAAAAAGATGGTAACAAATATTTTGGACCTTTTACAAGTGGCGGGGCAGTAAGGGATACTATTGATTTGCTACAAAAAATGTATCACATTAGAAGCTGTAGAAAATCAATTATAGTAAAACATGATGAAAACTATAAAGCAAATTCAAATAATACAGCAACAAAAGAAATACCAACTGTAAACGGCAGACCATGTCTCTACTACCACATGGGACAATGTGGTGGGGCATGTCAGGGTTACATTTCAGTGGAAGAATATAAGGAAAATGTTAATAAGGCAATTAAATTTCTTGAAGGCAATTACAGAGAGACAATCAAGGAACTTGAAGAAAAAATGCAGGCTGCATCAGCAGAATTAGATTTCGAACAGGCAATGGAATACAGAGATTTAATTAACAGCATCAATCACGTAGCCGGCAACCAAAAAATTACAACCCACAAATTTGAAAACAGAGATATTATTGCATACGCAGAAGAAGGAAATGATGCAGTAGTACAGGTTTTCTTTGTAAGAAACGGAAAGCTCATAGGCAGGGAACATTTTTATTTAACAACAGTCCCGGGAGATACGGGAAAAGATATTATTACAAGTTTTATCAAGCAGTATTATGCGGGAACACCGTTTATCCCGGGAGAATTGATGGTGCAGGAAGAACTGGAAGATACCGCTTTGATCGAAGAGTGGCTTTCAGCAAAACGAAACGGAAAGGTCAGCGTCCGTGTTCCGAAGAAAGGAACAAAAGAAAAGCTGGTGGAATTGGCGGCGAACAATGCGGCAATGGTTTTGTCGAAAGATAAAGAGCGTTTAAAGAGAGAAGAGGGACGCACGATCGGGGCTGTAAAGGAGATCGCCCACATGTTGGGAATTTCTGAAATCACCCGAATGGAAGCGTATGATATTTCCAATACAAATGGTTTTGAATCTGTTGGTTCCATGGTCGTTTATGAACGTGGGAAACCAAAGCGAAATGATTACCGGAAGTTTAAGATCAAAGGAATTCAAGGGGCAGATGACTATGGAAGTATGCGGGAAGTGCTTACGAGACGATTCACTCATGGATTGCGAGAGCGGGAAGAGAGTAAAGAACTGGGAGGATTTACAGCATTTCCGGATCTGATCCTGATGGATGGCGGAAAAGGTCAGGTCAATGTCGCACAGCAGGTACTCGATGAGTTACATTTGCATATACCGGTCTGCGGAATGGTAAAAGATGATCATCACCGGACAAGAGGATTATATTATGAGAATGAAGAGATTACGATCGACCGTTCTTCCGAAGCGTTTAAATTGATCACCAGAATTCAAGATGAGGCGCACCGGTTTGCAATAGAGTATCATAAACAACTTCGTGGAAAAGGGCAGGTACATTCCATATTGGATGATATAGAGGGAATCGGACCCGCGAGAAGAAAAGCATTGATGCGCAGTTTTCAGAATCTGGACGAGATCAAGGAAGCAAGCGTTGAAGTGTTAACGGCAATCCCCTCGATGAATGAAAAGGCTGCCAAATCCGTATACAATTTTTTTCATCCATGATATAATGCGTATAGGGCAGAGCCAAGCCGGGAACACCCCGGAGGCAAGTTCAAGCTCGCTTGAAAACTTACCTCCGGGGTGTTCCCGATTTGGCGAGCGAAGCGACCGAGAAGAAGCGGGAGCGGAATCGAGGTGCGCTGCCCGGACGGTGGGAAGCTGCCCCGGGCATTTGAGAATAGGTGAAAAAAGGAGAAGAGCTATTATGGGACATGGTGTGAAATTAAGCGAAATGGCTGAAAAAATGCAGTTGAAAAACCTGACGCCGGATGTCGATCTTGCGGAAAAAGAGGTGACAGTTCCGGACGTGAACAGACCGGCATTACAGCTTGCCGGATATTTTGATCATTTCGATTCGGAACGGGTTCAGATTATCGGATATGTGGAACATACATATCTGCAGACACTGGAGCCGGAAAAGAAAAAAGAGATTTATAAGGAACTGCTGGCATGTCAGGTTCCATGTTTGATTTTCAGTAAAGATTTATATCCGGATGAAGATTTGCTGGAACTGGCAAAGGAAGCGGATATTCCGATTTTGTCCACCAGAAAGATGACATCCGCATTTATGGCGGAACTGATTCGTTGGCTGAATGTAAAAATGGCGCCGTGTATTTCGATTCATGGTGTGCTTGTGGATGTGTATGGTGTCGGTGTTCTGATCATGGGAGAGAGCGGCATCGGAAAAAGCGAGGCCGCTTTGGAATTGATCAAGAGAGGACATCGTCTCGTTACGGACGATGTGGTGGAGATCCGCAAGGTAAGTGATGAGACGCTGGTCGGATCTGCACCGGATATCACAAGACATTTTATCGAACTGCGTGGAATTGGAATTGTGGACGTGAAATCAATGTTCGGTGTACAAAGTGTGCGCGAAACGCAGAACATCGATCTGGTCATTACATTGGAAGACTGGGATCGGGATAAGGAATATGACCGGCTTGGACTGGAAGAAAATTATACGGAATTTCTCGGAAATCGGGTGGTGTGTCATAACATTCCGATCCGACCGGGAAGAAATCTTGCGATCATCGTTGAGTCGGCAGCGGTAAATCACAGACAAAAACAGATGGGATACAATGCGGCGCAGGAATTATACAAACGTGTTCAGGAAAATCTGGCAAAAAGAAATTAGAAGACATAACCAGCAGGAATTAAGCGGAGGACAACAGAGATGAAATATTGTTTTGGTGTAGATATCGGTGGCACAACCGTAAAGATGGGATTGTTTGAAGAGACCGGCGATATTGTAGAAAAATGGGAGATTGTTACGAGAACAGAAGATGAGGGTAAAGCGATTCTTCCGGATATTGCAGCTGCAATAGAAGAAAAACTAAAAGTATGCAAAATCGGCGGGGAGGATGTATTGGGTGTCGGCGTAGGTGTTCCGGCACCGGTAACCGAAGCCGGTGTTGTAAATGGAAGTGCAAATCTGGGATGGAAATATAAGGAAGTAAAACGGGAATTGGAAGAACTGACCGGATTTTCGGTACAGGTCGGAAATGATGCCAATGTAGCGGCTCTTGGTGAAATGTGGAAAGGCGGCGGAGCAGGTCAGAAAAATATGATCATGGTGACGCTTGGAACCGGAGTCGGCGGCGGTGTGATCATTGGCGGAAAGGTGATCATCGGTGAACATGGAGCCGGAGGAGAAATCGGACATCTGTGCGTAAACTATGAAGAAACAGAAAACTGTGGATGTGGCAATCGGGGATGTCTGGAACAATATGCATCTGCAACGGGAATCGTACGGATCGCAAAGAAAAAGCTTGTTTCTAAGACACGTCCGACCGTGCTTTGTGCGGAAACAGTGACGGCGAAAGATGTATTTGACGCAGTGAAAGAGGGGGACCAGGTTGCACAAGAAATCGCAGAAGAATTTGGAAGTTATCTTGGATATGCGCTGGCAAATCTGGCGGTAGTAGCGGATCCGTCCGTTTTTGTAATCGGCGGAGGCGTGTCAAAGGCAGGCGAGATACTTATCCCATATATTCAAAAACCATATCGGGAACGCGCTTTTTTTGCAAACAAAGATGTGGAATTTAAGCTTGCAACATTGGCAAATGATGCAGGAATCTGCGGAGCAGCAAAACTGGTACTGAAATAAGTGAAAGATATTATAAAAAAACAAAAATCTTGTGAGAAATATTTAACATTCTTGCAAGATTTTTGCTTTTTACAGAAGAAAATGCAGAATGTAAAATGTTTACATTTGACATTCTGCACAAAATGATGTAGACTTATCATAGTAATATTATTAAATAAGCCTATGAACTCTAAAGAATTATGAAGAGGAAGACGAAATGATAATACGTAAAACATTAAGAGAGCAAGTAGTTGAAATTTTAAGACACAAGATTTTATCAGGAGAGATCAAACCGGGAGAACGAATTATAGAGGCAAAAGTAGCAGAAGAGCTGAAAGTCAGCAGAGGTCCCTTAAGAGAAGCTCTTAGGCAGATTGAAGAAGAAGGGCTGGTTGTATATGAAGCACAGAAAGGCTGCGTAGTAAAGACGATGACTTATGAAGAGATGCAGGAAACATACCTGATCCAGTCTACGCTTGAGAAACTGGCAGTGCAGATGTGCGGGGGAGAGATCAGCAAAGAACAGGATGAAGAGATGCAGAAGCTTGTTCTTTCCATGGAGAAAGCGGCCAATCAGAAAAATCTGTATGAAGTTATAGAATTCGATGAACAGTTCCATGAATGTATTGTGAAGACCGCACACAGTGAAAAACTTCATAGAATCTGGAAAATACTGGAAGGAGGGAATACGGCGGCATATTATACGATGGATACAAAAACTCTGGTACCATTTGATGTGGTCCACATCAATCATCAGAGAATTTTGGATCTGTTTCATAATGGGACAGTCGAAGATATCTGTAAAGAGATAGAAATCCACTACATGGTTGTCCCGCATGTTCTGTATGAAAATCAAAAGAAAAACGGAGAAAGGAACTGAAGGTATGGTTAAATTTATTGGGAAAAGGCTGGCATATGCTGTTTTGACATTGTTCTTGATTACGACAGCGACATTTTTCTTGGTAGCAGGTGCTCCCGGAGATCCGATCGCTGCGAAGGTTGGTCAGATGCCTGAACAGGCACAGCAGATTATCCGTGAGAAATACGGACTCGATCAGCCGGTAGTAAAACGGTATACAACTTATATGAAGAACCTTCTTACAACAGGAGACTTCGGAGAATCTATTATTTATACCGGTCAGTCAGCAAATGACATTATTAAAAACAATACGCTGGTATCAGCGAAGATAGGTTTGTTGGGACTACTCTTCCAGACAACGATTGGTATATGTCTCGGAATGGTAGCGGCTCTTAACAGGGGAAAACCGGTGGATCATGTCATAAGGGTACTCGTTGTATTAGCTATTTGTGTTCCTAGTTTCGTATTTGCATCTGTATTGCAGTATTTTCTGGCATTTAAGTGGAAACTGGTGCCGGTATTCGGCTGGGGACAAATGAAACATTATATTCTTCCGGTTGCCGCATATGCGATCGGCGGTATCGCATCTTATACAAAATATATGAGAAACAGTACCTTATCTGTTATCGGAGAAGATTATATTATTACAGCAAAAGCAAAGGGATGTACAAAGAAGAGAGTTGTACGGAAACATGTTTTGAGAAATGCAATGCTTCCTATCATTACTATGATCGGACCTTCTCTGGCAGGAATTTTTGCAGGATCATTCATCCTTGAACGTATGTTTGCGATTCCGGGACTTGGATTCTACTATGTAAAAGCAGTTTCGGATAATGATTATACGATGGTAATCGGTCTTACAATTTTCTTTGCTATTTTGTTCGTTGGCTCGCTGATTGTCGTAGACATTCTGTATGGAATCGTCGATCCGAGAATCCGAGTTGCAAAAGGTAAGAAATAGGAGGGCTTCTGATGAGTACAAAAGAGGTAGTAATGACAGAAGAATGGAATGAATCAGATGATTTTAAACGTGTTGGGACGGAAGGATTATCTGGTGAAGATATCGGACAGAAATCCCTGACCTATTGGGCGGATGTCTGGAGAAGATTTAGGGAAAACAAACTTGCAATATTTGGTCTTATATTATTAGGCGTGATCGTAGTGATCCTGTTTGTCGGACCGCTGATCACAGGACAGGATTATCAGCTGATCGATGCGTCGATCAAGAATCAGGGACCAAGCAGTGCACACTGGTTTGGCACAGATGATATGGGAAGAGATCTCTTTACCCGTGTCTGTGTAGGCGGACGTATTTCAATCTATATTGGTTTATGTTGTACATTGGTAATGTTTGTGATCGGAGCACTCCTTGGAGCGCTGGCAGGATTAAAAGGCGGACTGGTAGATGACATCATCATGCGTATCTGCGAATTTATCGGAAACCTGCCATATCTGATTATTGTAGTAATTTTATCCATGGTACTTGGAAGAAGTATGTTCTCCCTTGTTTTTGCAATGAGCCTTACCGCGTGGGTAGGAACTGCGCGTATGGTAAGAGGACAGATCCTTCAGATCAAGGAACAGGATTATGTGCAGGCAGCAACAGCACTTGGTGCGTCAACGGGACGTATTATTATCAAACATCTTCTTCCGAATACACTTGGAATTATTATGGTTGATATTACGATGTCAGTTCCGGGATTTATTTTCAGTGAGGCTTTCTTAAGTTATATCGGACTTGGAGTAAGACCACCGGAAACCAGCTGGGGAGCACTTGCATCAGCAGGACAGCAGCAGCTTATGTTTTACCCGCATGAATTGTTCTTCCCATGTCTGATGATCGTACTTACAATGCTGACCTTCCATCTGATCGGTGATGGACTTTCAGATGCATTGGATCCGAAGCTGAGAAAATAAAAGGGGGAACTACAAGATGAAAGAAAAAATACTGGAAGTGAAAAATCTGGAGGTATCTTTTAAGACCTACGCCGGAATCTCACACGCAGTAAGAGGAATAGATTTTGATCTGCATAAGGGAGAAACTCTTGCGATAGTAGGAGAGTCTGGTTGTGGTAAGACGGTATCTTCAAAAGCAATCATGCGATTGCTTCCAGAATCGAACACAATAATAAATGAAAATTCTGAAGTATTGTTTCATGGGGAAGATCTTCTGAAAAAGTCAGAAAATGAAATGGTTTCTATTCGAGGAAGCAAAATTTCAATGATTTTCCAGGATCCAATGACTTCACTGAATCCGACCATGAAGATCGGAGATCAGATTGCGGAAAGTATTCTGATCCATAGACAGATTTCTAAAGAAGAAGCACATAAAGAAGCTTTAGAAATGCTGCAGCTGGTTAAAATACCAAATGCAGAAAAACGAATGAAACAGTATCCGTTTGAATTTTCAGGCGGTATGAGACAGAGAGCGATGATCGCTATCGCCCTTGCATGTAAACCGGAGATCCTGATTGCGGATGAGCCGACAACTGCTCTGGACGTAACCATTCAGGCACAGATTATGGAACTAATCGGAGAACTGCAAAAAGAACTGGATATGGCGATGATCCTTGTAACACATGACTTAGGTGTTGTAGCGAGTGTTGCAGATAAGATTCAGGTTATGTATGCAGGAAAAATTGTAGAACGTGGTGATGTACGTGAGATTTTCTATCAGTCTACACATCCTTATACGAGAGCTCTTCTGGATTCCGTTCCGAAGATTCATTCTATAAACAAAGAAACATTGTATTCCTTAAAAGGAACGCCGCCGGATCTTATCAATCCGCCGGTTGGATGTTCTTTTGCTCCACGTTGCGAGTATGGAATGAATATCTGCAGAAAGAAATATCCGGAGCTTACAAAATTCAGTGATACACAGGAATGCAACTGCTGGCTTCATGATCCAAGAGCGGATGTGAGCAATCTTCCTGAGAATATGATAAGGGGGAGACAGTAACCATGGATAAGAAAGAAGTACTGATTGAAGTGAAAGACCTGAAGAAATATTTTCAGGTTGGAAGAAACCAGACACTGAAGGCAGTGGATGGGGTAAACTTTAAGATCTATAAAGGTGAGACTCTTGGAATCGTAGGAGAATCTGGCTGTGGTAAAACAACCTGTGGAAAGACGGTTATGGGGCTTTACAAGGCTACAGGCGGTGAAGTTCTTTTTGACGGAGTTGATATTAATAAACTGAATAAAAATGAAAAGAAAGAGTTTACAAAGAGAGCTCAGATTATTTTCCAGGATCCATATTCTTCACTGAATCCGAGAATGACAGTTGGTGATATTATCGGGGAAGGAATTGACATTCACAAGCTTTACACCGGAAAAGAACGTCAGGAAAAGATTTATGAATTACTGGAACTGGTCGGACTTAACAGAGAGCATGCACTTCGTTTCCCTCATGAGTTTTCGGGTGGACAAAGACAGCGTATCGGAATTGCAAGAGCACTTGCAATCGAACCGGAATTTATTGTCTGTGATGAGCCAATCTCAGCACTTGACGTTTCCATTCAGGCACAGGTTGTTAACCTGCTGATCGAACTTCAGCAGAAGAAAAATCTGACCTATCTCTTTATCGCACATGATCTGTCTATGGTAAAACATATTTCAGACCGTGTCGGTGTAATGTATCTGGGAAATATGGTTGAATTTGCAGAGAGTGATGAGTTATATCAGAAACCATTTCATCCATATACAAAGGCGTTGATGGCAGCGATTCCGATTCCGGATCCGGATACAGAAGAACAGAAGACGAGAATTCGACTGGAAGGAGAGATTCCAAGCCCGGTTAATCCAAAACCTGGATGTAGATTTGTGACAAGATGCAGATATGCAACAGAAAAATGTCATCAGGAAACACCGAAGCTTGAGGAACTCGCACCGGAACACTTCGTAGCTTGTCACAGAGCAAAAGAGTTGATGGAAGATCACCCGCAAGAGTAATCTTGCTGGATATAAAGGAGGAAGACTATGAAAAAAAGAAAAACATTAGCGATGGGGCTCGCAGTAGCACTGGCTGTCAGTTGTCTGGCAGGCTGCGGCGGAGATGACAAAAAAGCAAGTTCTGACGGAAAAACAGAACAGGTTCTGAACATCTCCAACAACAGTGTGGTTGTCGGACTGAACCCGCTGATCAACACAACAGGTCCTGATAACTCAGCATTTAATATGGTGTTAGACCCACTCGTTAAAAGAGTAACTCGGGATGGAAATACTTATGAGATCATTCCTGCTGCAGCAGAAAGCTGGGATATAAGTGAAGACGGACTTACTTATACCTTCCACATGAACAAAGATGCAAAGTGGAGTGATGGAACGAAAGTAACAGCAAATGACTTTGAATTTACTTTCCAGAAGATGGCAACTCCTTCCGTTGCAGCAACAAACGCATGGTTATTTGACGGAGTTATCGAGAACTTCTCAGAAGCTCTTTATGATCAGGGAAAGAAACCGGAAGATATCGGTGTACACGCCATTGATGAAGATACATTGGAAATCAAAATTATCCACCCGGCATCTTACTTCCTGGAACTGGTTTCTTCATCAGCTTATCCGGTAAACAAAGCAATGTATGAAGAGCTTGGAAGTGATTATGCAACATCTGAAACAAAGACTGTATTTAACGGACCATTCAAGATTGAAAGCTGGAGCCAGAATACAGAAATGGTAGTGGTAAGAAATGACCAATACTGGGGAGCTGACGATGTGAAGCTTGACAAGATCAATTGCAAGATTATTCAGGAATCAGGTACTGCAGTTCAGTCTTACATCAACGGTGAGTTGGATGTGATCGGTACAACGGATGCAAACTGGGGAAAGACTATCGAAGAACAGGGAGAATCTGAATCTTATCAGGTTCCGGATAGTTCACCGGAATTCTTCATGCTGAATGTAGCAAACGAATATCTGTGTAATGAAAAGATCAGACAGGCTTTAACTGTTGCTTATGACCGTCAGGAAATGATCGATACTCTTCGTAATGGAAAAGGCGTTCCGATTTATTCTATGATGCCAGATACTGTCCAGGTTGGAGAAAAAACTTACACAGAATTAGTTGGCGGAAAGAATCATTTCGTTCAGGAACTTCAGGAAGAAATCAAAGATCCGAAAGCTTTACTTATTGAAGGCTTAAAAGAACTTGGTAAAGATCCAGACCCGTCAAAGGTAACAATCCGTTATGCAAGCCGTGGTACAGATGAACTATCTAAAAAGATTGCTGAATGGATGAAGCAGCAGTGGGAAAGCGTTCTTGGAATCAATGTCGAAATCGATATGATGGAATGGAACATCATGTGGGATAAGATTGACGCCGGTGATTACGATATCGCAACAGGCGGCTGGGGACCATACTACAATGAACCAAGTGCTCTTCTTCAGTTATTCGATCCTGATAATGGATACTTCAACGCAGAAAAGACAGGATGGTCAGGAGAAGATCCTAAGAAATACCAGGAACTTTTAAATGAAGCAAAATATGAAGTTGATGACCAGAAGAAGGCAGAGCTTTATCTGCAGGCAGAAGAACTGGTTGTTAAGTCAGGACTGATCGAACCTACTTATGTTGAAGAGGCACCTACATTTGTTAAGAAATATGTGAAGAACTACTTCGTTTCTACAAATGGTCAGGTTGATTTCTCTCAGGTTTATATTGAAAAATAGTATATTGACTTACAGAGTAAACTAAATTGAAATGTCATAGAGGTTATAAAACCTCTATGGCACTTTAGGTTTAAAAAATAAAAGTAAATGGAGAAATGATTATGTATGTAATTAAAAATGGAACCATTCATACCGGAACGGGTGAAGTGCTTGAAAACTATGATATCTTAATCGAGGGGGAAAAGATTAAGAAAATCGAAAAGAATATCTGCGAAGTAGATGCAGAAATTATCGATGCAACAGGAAAACAGGTTTTTCCTGGTTTCATCGATCCACATTCTTCTATCGGAGCTATGGGGATTCCGACTCGTTACAGAGATAATGCAGAAACTACAAATGTAATCAATCCGGATCTGAGCGTGAAGTATGCCATCGATCCAGATGAAGTGAATGCACAGGAATTCTACAAATCAGGAATTACATCTGTTGGATTTTCACCGGATCACAGCAATGTGATCGGAGGACAGATTACAGTGTGTAAGACAGCTCCGGATCATATGGCAAACCGTATTGTAAAAGAGCACGCAGCAATGAAGGGAAGCGTATGCTCAACCGTTAAGGATGTATATGGTGCAAGTAACCAGATGCCGAAAACAAGAATGGGAATTTTCCATTTGCTCAAAGAAGCAATCAGAAAAGATGACCTTTTGAAGAAATATCAGATGCCATTTGTCATCGCAGCAGAAACTGCAGGTGAGATTCAGTGTCTTATGGAGCTTCTGAAAGATGAAGATATCCAGCTTACAATCGTAGACGGATTTGAATTCGGCGATGCGATCGAAGAACTGAAAGAAAAAAAAGTTGGAATTATCTTTGGTAATTTCAGCAACCTGTCACAGATTTCAAAACATGTAATCGACCTTTCCAGATTAAAAGAACTGGTAGAAAACGGAAACCGCATCGCATTTACAAACACATGCAAAGGTGCTTCTGAAGGTAGAGAAGTATTCATCTGGAGTGCGATCGAAGTATATCGTGCAGGAATCGATGCCGAGGATGTAGTAAAAATGATGACGATCCAGCCAGCCGAGATGCTTGGTGTTGCAGATCAGATCGGAAGTATCGAAGTTGGAAAAGACGCGGACATCACAATTTACAGTGATCATCCTGTAAAATCTTATGCGGCACACGTACAGTTTTGTATGATAAATGGAAAGGTGGTATTATCGTAATGCAGACATTAATCAAAAATGGTATTTTGTATACAATGACAGAGGATAAGGGCATCTTTCAGGGGGATATTCTCGTCGAAGGAACAAAGATCAAAGAAGTAGCAGAACATATCAGTGAAGACTGCTTAGAGGATGGAGATAAGCTCATTGAGGCAGAAGGATATTATGTTCTTCCGGGACTTATCGATGCACATTCTCACATCGGATTATTTGATTTCAATGTGGATCCGTGTGTAGACGATGCCAATGAGATGACAAATCCGGTTACTCTTTCTGTTGATGCACGTTTTGGAACAAATCCAAATGCAAGAGAATTTAAAGTAGCTTATGAGCACGGAATCACAACCATGCTTCTGACTCCGGGAAGCGGAAATGTATTTTGCGGACTTCCGTTTGCACTTAAAACTTATGGAAACAATGTGTTTGATATGACAATCAAATTTCCATGTGCTGTAAAGATTGCTCTTGGCGGTAATCCGAAAAATACATACGGAGATCAGAGAAGACTTCCGATGACAAGAATGGGAATCGCTAAGGTTCTGGATGATACCTTTGCAAAAGCAAAGAAATACATGGAAGACAAAGAACAGAATAAAGAAGTGGAGTATGATCCGGATATGGAAGCTCTTTGCCTGGCTTTAAAAGGAGAAATTCCATGTAAGATCCACTGTACACAGTATGATATGCTCACAGCAATTGAGATTGCGAAAAAATACAACGTACACTTCTCATTAGAACATGCATGGGGAGCAACCGATTATCTGGATGAAATCGTGGAAAGCGGATGCGATGTATGTTACGGACCGATTGCAACTTACCGTAGTCCTGGAGAACGTAGAAAAATCGATGTGGAAGCTGTAAAAATGCTAGATGACAGAGGAGTGAATGTGGCGATGATCACTGATTCACCGATTCTGAGTGAAGAATCTCTGTATCATCATGTGGGAGAAGCAGTGCGTGAAGGACTTGCACAGGAGAGAGCAGTAAGAACGGTTACGATCAATGCTGCAAAAGTGCTGGGCGTAGAAGACCGTCTGGGAAGCCTGGAAGAAGGAAAAGATGCAGATATTATTGTAATGAAAGGAAAACTCGGACTTGATACCGATGCAATGGTATACTATACGATGATTGAAGGTAAGATCGTATATCAGAAATAGAAACCAGATTGATAGATAAAAAAGGGGCTGTGAAAAAAGAATAGTCCCGAAAAAAAAGAAAGACCAAGAGTTTA
>ERZ773103.3533-NODE-3533-length-12651-cov-3.137186_pt1 | contig 12651 bp, 9 predicted proteins | sample MGYA00511118_ERZ773103 | MGnify/ENA primary metagenome ERZ773103 (study PRJEB29015, sample SAMEA2737821) | human gut metagenome | biome: human gut; feature: human-associated habitat; material: faeces | place: China | collected 2012 ... | reverse complement strand
CTTCTTTACTGAAGGATTTTTGAATGATAAAAATAAAAAGAGCCTACCATCCCATATCAAAAGGGACGATAGACTCGTGGTGCCACCCAAATTTAAAACATGCAATTAAAAATCATGTTTCCTCATTACAGATACGCAGCAAATGATATTTGCCTGAATATCCTTTCCTTTAACGCAGGAGATACGGCGATAACTACTAAGGAAATTCCGTTTCGTTATGCTCCTCACAAACCCATTCGCACATAGCGTGTGTGCCGACCTTCCACCAGCCGCCGACTCTCTGAACCACCGTATTATGTGTTACTTACTTTTGCTCTCAGGATTTTACTATTTAATTATGTTCTATTTTTTATTTTACATGATTTTTTTGTAATGTCAATAAAAATTTTTATTTAGAATCCATTTTGTATGAATATGTTCGTATGAACCAAGCGATGAACATACAGCTATTTTCTTTTAGTAATAGGAAGTTTACAAAAAACAATCGTTAATGATAAAATAAGAGAAAATAAAAAGATGATATTGAGGTTTTTATGAAAAAAATTGAGTTTACAAAGGCAGACAGAAACGATATTGATGAAATTTTTGATATGTTCCGATATACCATAGAAGAGATGAATGCAAATGGAATTCCTCAATGGGATGAAATCTATCCGTGCCGTGATGATTTATTGCATGACATGGAACAACAGGAATTATATGTAGGAAAAATAGAGGGAAAAGCAGCAGTAGCATATGTGTTGAATCAAGAGTGTGATGATGAATATCAAAACGGAACGTGGTTATATCCTGATGCGAATTATTATGTGATACATCGACTATGCGTAAGTTCACATTTTCAAAAGCAGGGAATTGGTACAAGAACGGTTCAGTATATTGAGGAACAAGCCAAAAATATGGGGGCGGAAACCATTCGTCTGGATGCATTTACATTAAATCCTCATGCTTTAAAATTATATAAAAAGCTTGGTTACAAAGAGGTAGGAATTGCTAATTTCAGAAAAGGAAAATTCTATTTAATGGAGAAAAAACTCTCTGGATAAATTAACTATTAGTATAATAACAATTAATTATACTAATTGAAATGTTTGGTCTGTGTTTCAATATAGACCTTTGAGAAACATTCATATTCAGATAGAATGCCTGAAAGGACAGATAAGGTGAATCATAAAGAATCTATCATTCAGCTTTGGTTTACGATGTGGCTGCAAAAAAACGATTTAGGAATTCAGGAGATATTTTCAAAAGATGCAGTATACATAGAAAGCTGGGGCCCCGCATATAGAGGGAATGAAAAAATTAAACTTTGGTTTGATGAATGGAATACCCGCGGAAGTGTCTTGCAATGGGATATCAAGCAATATTTTCATAAAGAAAATCAAACTATGGTGGAATGGTTTTTTAAGAACGAGATGAAAAACGGTACGATAGAAATGTTTGATGGAGTTTCTCTTATTCAATGGACACAGGAAAATAAAATTGAGTTTTTAAAAGAATTTGGCTGTAATATAAATCATTATGACCCATATCAGAATGATGTGTCACCATCTTTGAGAAGAGAAAATTCACGATGGTTTTAATTTGCTGTGTTTTGTGATGCAAGAAGAATCCCCTCCTGTATGATAATAATACAGGAGGGGATTGTATATATCACAATATGATTATGCTTTGGCTAAAATTTGTTCCATATCTTTTTCCACAGTGGAAATGGGATGAATTTGATAATTTTCCACTAAGAAGTTTAATACATTTGGAGATACAAAGGCAGGAAGTGTAGGACCAAGATAAATATTTTTTATACCTAAGTGAAGCAAGGTTAGTAAAATACATACTGCTTTTTGCTCATACCAGGATAAGACTAAGGTAAGAGGCAATTCGTTTACATCACATGCAAATGCTTCGGACAGCGCCAACGCTACACGAATGGCACCGTAGGCATCATTGCATTGTCCCATATCCAAAATACGTGGCAAACCTCCAATTTCTCCAATATTAAGGTCGTTAAATCGATATTTTCCACAGGCCAAAGTTAGAATCATAGTGTCTTTTGGCGCTTTTTCTACAAACTCTGTATAGTAATTGCGTCCCGTACGCGCACCGTCGCAGCCACCTACCAGGAAGAAATGCTGAATGGCACCGTCTTTTACAGCGTCAATCACTTTATCCGCTACAGATAAAATGGTATTCCAGCCAAATCCTGTGGTTACGGTTGTACCGCCGTTGATGCCTGTCATGTGCTGTGTTTCTTCATAGCCACCCAATTCCAATGCTTTTTCAATGACAGGAGTAAAATCTTTTTCCGCTCCTATGTGAACCATTTCCGGATAAGCAACAACAGAAGTGGTAAAGATACGGTCTGCATAGCTTTCTTTGACAGGCATAATACAATTCGTTGTAAATAGAACAGGACTGGGGATATTTTTAAATTCTTTTTGCTGATTCTGCCATGCAGTACCAAAGTTGCCTTTTAAATGAGGATACTCTTTTAATTTTGGATATGCATGGCAAGGCAGCATTTCACCATGAGTATAAATGTTAATACCTTTGTCTTTCGTTTGCTCTAATAGTAATGCAAGGTCATGTAAATCATGTCCGGAAACTACAATGAACGGTCCGGGTTCAATGGATAACGGAACCGTTGTAGGTACCGGATTGCCATATGTTTCACGATTAGCACGGTCAAGCAGCTCCATACAAGTTAGGTTGACCTCACCGGTTTCCATCACAATCGGCAGCAATTCTTCCATGCTAAAATCCAAGCTGATGGTTCTTAATGCTTTCAGCATAAAGTGATTTACCGTATCATCTGTATATCCCAATATCATAGCGTGATAAGCGTATGCTGCAATACCGCGAATACCAAATAAAATTAAGGACTTTAAGGAGCGGATATCTTCATCAGGCTCATTCCAAATTTCTTCTAAGTCATAATCTTTGCCCATACTATGAGCAGCGCAGCAACCGCATTGGGGAAAAAGAGATCGTGTTGCTTCATGTGTTTTGTCAATCTGCCGTTGTACTTGTTCATTGTCAAAGCTGACGTTGGTAACAGTAATAAATAGTCCTTCCAATACAAGCTGATTCAGTTCAGGTGTTACTTTATGCTCTTTTCCTTTTGCGGCAAGAGCAAGACTTACCAATGCACCAGTTAGTTCATCTTGTAATTGTGCGGTATCAGGTTGTTTGCCGCATACTCCTACTTTGGTACAGCCATTACAGCCGGCTGTTTGTTCACATTGAAAACAAAACATAGACATCATTCATTTCTCCTTTTTTATCATTTATCGTTAAGCAATCAGTTGGCCGTCCGTAGAGACAACAGCAACTTGCCACGGAATCATTTTTCCGCTTTGCAGCAGAGCTGTTTTTACTGCATTTACAATTCCGCTGCAGCAAGGTACCTCCATGCGCACAACAGTTATACTTTGAATCTGATTTTGTTGTATAATTGCAGTCAATTTATCTGCATAGTCTCCTTCATCTAATTTAGGACATCCAATGAGACAGATTTTATTTTTCATAAAGTCTGCATGAAAATTTCCATAAGCAAATGCGGTGCAATCAGCTGCGATTAATAAATCTGATTGATGAAAGTAAGGTGCGTTAACTGGAACTAATTTTATTTGTACCGGCCATTGCTGCAATTGAGAGGGAACAGAGGTATACATCGGTTGAGCGAGTTCTTCTGAAGACTTTATCGTTTTTACTTGAGAACCAGGGCAACCGCATGGAGTAGAGGTAACTGCTTTTTGTTTTGATTGTTGTGCAGCGACTACAGCAGATTCGTTGTATGGCAGCGCTTCACGCTCTTCAAATGTAATGGCTCCTGTTGGACAGGCAGGCAAGCAGTCGCCCAAACCGTCGCAGTAGTCATCTCGAAGTAATTTTGCTTTTCCGTTTACCATGCCAATAGCTCCTTCATGGCAAGCAGATACACATAATGAGCATCCTGTGCAAAGTGCTTCTTCTATTTTAATAATTTTTCGTTTCATACCTGGTTTGCTCCTGCTAAATTTATTTTGACTTTCTAATGGCATTGTACTATACTGATAACAATAAATCTGTTGCATTTGCAACGTGGAGATGATTTTTTGCAAAAATATATTCCATTATTAAAAAAGGTTACACTGTTTGAAAATATAGAAGATTCTGATATGTTGGCTATGTTAAAATGTCTGGGAGCTAGAATTCATTTTTATAAAAAAGGTGAAATTCCGCTTATGGCTGGAGATACTGTCTCTTCTGTCGGAATTGTATTAAGCGGTCAAGCTCATGTTGTTCGTGAGGATATTGACGGAAACCAAATGATTGTAACAGAATTGCGGGAATGCGATTTGTTTGGAGAAACATTTGCTTGTATTGAAGCCAAACATTGTCCGGTTACGGTGGAGGCAATTACTGATTGTAATATCATGTGGATTGATTATCATAGAGTAATCACTTCTTGTCCATCGGCTTGCGGTTTTCACACTAGATTAATTGGTAACATGCTTCGTTTAATTGCGTTTAAAAATTTGAGACTAAATCGTAGATTAGAAATATTAGCCAAACGTTCTATTCGCGAGCGATTATTGGCATATTTAGAATTACAAGCAGAAAGTACCGGAAGCAGAAGTTTTTCTATTCCGTTTGACCGTAATAAATTGGCAGATTATCTTTGTACAGATCGTAGTGCCATGTCGCGTGAATTAGGTAAAATGCGGGATGAGGGAATTCTGGAATTTGAAAAAAATAGATTTACACTGCTATAACGGGCAAGGGCTATCCATATGGATAGCCCTTGCCCGTTCGTTATTTTGGTTTAATTTGAATTGCTGATAGAGTTATGCTCCAACAAACTGTCTGAAACATATATGTCGTTCGTTTTGTACGCAATAATCATGATATAGTAATTTTTAGAGGAGATGTAAATTAATAGAAAATTTACCTTCTTACAACTATGACGTCAAAAGTTGGAATAATATATTATGAATTAAAGGAGAGAAAAAAATGAATAGTCCTTATATGGGCAGATTTACAGTTACACAAGCTTATAGTTCCGCACATGATGGCTTGGATTTGGTGGGGCTTGACAGCAAACAGATACACAGTACAGTAAACGGAACTGTCATTCATGCCGGTTGGGAAAATCCCTCAAATCATTCCCAAGGTTTTGGTTTATATGTTTGTATTCGAGTAGGTAACCAAGATTATTACTACGGTCATATGTCACAAATATATGTTTCTGTGGGTCAAACGGTAAAAATCACAGATATTATTGGTTTAGAGGGTTCTACCGGATATTCCACGGGTAGCCATTGCCATTATTGCTGCCGTGTTGCAGGAACCAGAACGCCACTTGATATCAATGCGATCAGTGGTATCCCAAATGTAGTTGGAGGCGTCTATGATGATGGTGGTTCCGGTGGTACAATTCCGGGTGGAGGCGGTATTTCCGGTGGCACTCCAAATGGTGGAACATTAACTGATGCTTTCCAACTATCTTATCTAAACGGTGGAAGTTGGAACAATTTTACTAACCAAGTCATGTCATCTATGGATGGAATCCGTATCCAAACTACAAAAAGCCGTTCTTATTATTTGCAATATCGCACATGGAATCAAGGACAAAGTGGTTTCTATCCATATGTAAAAAGTACAGATAACGATTATGCGGGTTCTTCGGGCAAACCAATCCAATTATTACAAATTCAAGCGTTTGATAATAATGGAACGAAGTTAACTACAGGTGTGGTAGTCATGTACCGTGTACATGTTGGAGGCAGATGGCTTTCGTGGGTAAGCAATGCTGACCCGGAATGGATGCAGGCTGTATTTACCGCACATAATCTGGATGGCTCTTTAGATACCTCTTCTGCTGATGCAGGACTTCAAGGACAAAATATTGATGGTGTAGAAATTAGAGTATATGAATCTAATTCATCTGAAGGTCCCGGAGATTTAACCGGGGGAGAAGTATCGGCGAATATTACCTACCTTGAAAATGGTAACTGGAATGATATGGGTACAGGTGTACTGGTAGATCATATGGATGGTTTAAAAATTCAAACAGATACCAGTAAATCTTATTATCTATCTTATCAAACATGGAATCAGGGTCAAAGTAGTTTTTATCCTGCTGTTACCAGCTGGGAAAATGATTATGCCGGTTCCAATGGTAAACCAATTCAGTTAGTAAGTATTAAAGCATTCCAAAGAGATGGTACGAAATTAACATCCGGTGTAATTGTTATGTACCGTGCATTTGTCGGTGGCAGATGGCTGCCGTGGGTAAGTAATGCTGACCCGCAATGGATGCAGAGTGTAAAAAATAAATTCGGTTTAGACGGTACGTTGGATACAACCGGATACTATGCAGGACTGGATGGACAAAATATCTCAGGTTTGGAAATTCATATTTTTGAAGACGATTCTTTTAATCCGGGTACAGGTGATTTCTCAGGCTCGGAGATTAGTTTGGCAACCAGCTATATGTTTGACAATTTATCAAACTGGAACACATTTGATAAAACAGTAACGGCAGACCATATAGATGGTGTGAAAATTCAGACAGATTCTACCCATGGTTTCTATTTGACATACCAAACTTGGAATCAGGGACAAGGTGGATTCTATCCTGAAGTAACCAGCTTGCAGAATGATTATGCAGGCTCTGCTGGTAAGCCAATTCAGCTGCTCAGCATTCGCGCATACAAAAGCGATGGAACGAAGCTAACATCCGGTGTTGTAATTATGTATCGTGCTTTGGTAAATGGTCGTTGGTTGCCGTGGGTAAGTAATGCTGACCCACAATGGATGGATAGTGTAAAGAGTCAGTACAATTTAGACGGTACACTTGATTATACTTCTTATTATGCAGGTATTGACGGACAAAACATCAGTGGTCTTGAAATTCGTGCATTTGTAGGTACTACCAATGATACACCGATTGAAGGCTTAACCGGACAAGAGGCTCCTCCGGTCTTAAGTTATATGGTAGACAACAATTGGACCAATTTTGATAAGAGTGTAATTCCCGGTCGTTTGGATGGTTTGAAAATTCAAACAGATGCAAGCAAACCGTACTACATTACATACCGTACACATAACCAAGGACAAGGAACTTATTATCCGTTTGTAACAAGCCGTGAAAACGATTACGCAGGTTCTGCCGGAAAACCAATTCAGCTGCTGAGTTTGTATGCATATAGAAATGACGGTACGAAATTAGTCACAGGTGTAGTAGTAATGTATCGCGCCTATGTAGAAGGAAGATGGCTGCCGTGGGTAAGTAACGCAAATCCGGAATGGATGAGAAGTGTACAGGCGAAATATAACTTAGATGGATTGCTGGACGAAAAAGCCTATTATGCAGGTATTGACGGAAAAAATATCAGTGGTATTGAAGTGCGTATTTTTGAAGAAAACAATACAGATATTCCTGATACTCCTCAAATACCATCAGGTCAATCTAAAATTATAGACGCACCATTTATTTCGCAGATGCCCAATTATCCAACCGGATGCGAAAGTGTTGCTACAGTTATGGCACTGCAGTATGCAGGAGTAAATATTTCTGTTGATACTTTTATTGACCAATATTTGCCAATTGGACCACTTAATCCACTGCTCCCTGTAAGTTTTGACCCTTATATTACTTTTGGTGGAAATCCCAGAACAATGGATGGATATGGTTGTTATGCTCTGGTAATTAAAATTGCTCTGGATAAAATATTTGCCAATACTTATTATACAGCAGAAAATATTACGGGCGTATCTTTACCGGAACTTTGTTCAAAATATATTGATAATAATATACCGGTCATCGTGTGGGCTACTATGGAAATGCAAACGCCGTGGATCAGTAAAACATGGACTGCTTGGACAGGTAGAAAAATTCAATGGGTTGCGCCGGAACATTGTTTATTATTGGTTGGTTATGATGATTATTTTTATTATTTTAATGACCCAAGAGACAGCAAAGCCCGTACCTATTACAGAAAGGAAGCTGTAGACAGAGCATATAAAGCACAGGGTAGTCAAGCAGTTGTGATTCAAGCTGATGCAAGAACTGCACGTGAATGGAAAGTGCGCCAAGTATTATCAGTTTTTGAAATGGTAAAGGATAAATTGCCATCTGGAAGTATCCAGTTTGATAGTGATATTCCGTTGTTATATTCAAAATCAAATGGAGAAACAATAGATATTTTAGTGTATCATTACTACTTTATGAATTTATTCTATATTATTCCAGAGGTCCTTCAATATTTAATACAAATGCATATTTTGGTATAGGACTTGTACTGTTTATCATTCCAACATATGCTGCTTTGTCAGGTGTTTTGGGGAGATTATATATAAAAAATTTTTATACAAGTTTTTTTCTTTTTAGAATTAGATATTTGGATTTCACGATAATTTTTAATTCTTTCTTCTACTGCATTTTTACTATCTTCATAAGCTCCACTCGGGACGGTATCAGTTAAATAAGCGTCTTCCAATCCCCTGTTAATGCATAAAGTATTCAGCATTTCCAAAATAATCTGCACATTTTTGTCTGCAAATCGACTGGATAAACGAATCCCTGTGAGTACATCTTTGAATCTTGCTTCAATTTCATCTGCAATATTATTGATTAATTCCGTGTCTTTTGGCTTAATTTTATGTTCAAAAATAATTTGTTCTAATGCTGCTGTTTGAGAACCAAGGTGATTTTTTGATGTTCTGTTTTATCATGAATGATATCTTTGGAACGTGTTTGAAATTGTTTTGGTGTGATACCTTCAAAACTTTTGAATATTCTGTGAAAATGGGATGCGTCAAAAAAACCTAATTTTTTTGAAATTTCTGAAATAGGCATTTCTGTTCCTAAAAATACTTTCGCAATGGTTATTTTTCTCTTGTTTACATATTCTGTAATATTGATTCCCACTTCACTCTTGAATCTGCGTCGAAGTGCGCTTTCGGACATAAAAAAATGTTTGGCCAGTTCAGGGATTTTAAAAGAATCGTATATCTTTAAATTGATATACTGGATTACGGATATAATCAATGGAGAATATTTTTTGTCGGAAAGACCGTGCAGTTCTTTTGTAAAATGTATGATGGCACAATCTCGAACTGCAAGTACTTCTATAAGTGTCGTTTGTGTTTCCAGTTTTTTTATGTAAAAATCTCTCAACCGAATAGTGTCTAGGATATCTTTTCCCGCATGGATTGCCAAAGAGGAGAGCTTTTCCAGAATGACAATGGTATAGTTTTTTTCCGCACGGGTGGAATCTCCCATAGAACTGGGGATAACACTGCACCCTATATCTGCTATCCCTTGCTTTAAAGCGGTGATGTCTCCGCTGATGACAAGGTTTAAAATTTGATTTTCATAATAAAAGGAATATTTTTCAGGTGGCAGATAATTGTAATCAATATTAAGGTATTCATCCTTTAGTTTCAGTTCGTTTTGATATACTTGCTTATGCAGGTCTGCCGAATACAGTTGTTCAAAATCAATGTCAAATACAGAACTGAGCAAAACGATAAAATCTCGGATGTCTCCCAGGGAATAGATGGGGAGAGATTGATAATATTTTAGATATTCTTTTTTCTCTGAATGGGATTTACGTATCATTTCGGGACGGTTCAAAAAGGATTCAAACTGTGATTTTAAAATACGGCCAGTAAGAAAAGGTCCCATAGTAACGATATTGTCTTTATACCGAAACGATATAAAGATTTCATGAAACAGGCCGTAATCGAACCATACGTAGGTTTCCGGTATCTGATGATGTGAAAAATCGTATGAAAAATGATATTGCGTATCAGAACAGTAGGTTCTGATACGGTTGAACTTTAAATCTGATATATATACGGGAATTTTTGTCGTTACATGCAATGCTTTTACTTTTTTGAAATCTTTGTCTGTCAGTTCCATTTTGTTTTCACTACCTTAACTCCAATAGTATCCATATGTTCCATATTGAAATAGCTCATATTACAATTTTTATTAGAATACCATGCTTTCCTATATGAAATGTAAAACTGTGTTTTATTTTCTCAAGAAAGAATAAATATTACATAAAATATTTGATTTGTACAATTTTTCCCTTATTTTCACCTAATGTTTTACATATGTCTGATGAATATAATTTTATGTAAAAATTTTTTATTCAATGTAATATACGTTCTATTTTCTCCATTTACGAGACTTTGTTTCTATTTTCAGTTATCCTATAGAAGAACTAAGATATTACAGGTTAAGTTTTCAATATGTTTGGTTCAAAATTTAGGATGACTTCAGGTTGAATTGTTACCTGTGTTTGTCCAGATAAGATGAGGAAACATATATGCTATGCATTTGACTATGTCCACAGATTATGCCATTCGAATTATTGTCTATTTGTCTGATAGAAAATATTTGGCCTCATCAAGAGAACTTTCAAAAAATTTGAATATTCCACAAAGTTATGTATTTAAAGTTCTCAGGGCTTTACAAAAAGCAGGACTGGTCAAATCGTGTTCCGGAGTAGACGGTGGTTTTGAGCTTTTAAAAAGACCTGAACATATTATGCTGTTTGACGTTATGGAAGCAACTGAAACAACTATGAAAATCAACAGATGTCTTGAGGATGACAACCATTGCAATCGTCAAGCTGTTGCATTGTGCCGGATACGATGTTTCTATGTGGATTTACAGGAACTGATAGACACTAAATTGAAAAAAACGACCATACGGGATTTACTGCTTACATGAAGTATGTATCCCGTTAATAGAGTCATGCTATGTAATGTGGAAGGAGATTGATGAAATGAACAAAAAAACAGACGGGCATGTCAAGCCTGAACACAGGAGGCAGCGTTGGGCGCTTCGAAAACTTAGTGTTGGAATGTGTTCGGTCTTGCTTGGATTTGCCGTTATGATTCCTACTGTCCCTGCTGTCGGCGCTGCAGAGATATTTGCTGTCAGCGATGCGGACACAGCGCATACAGGAGTAAGAGAACTGGATACTTCGTCGCATTTTACGGCTACCGGTATTCTGGATTCTTCTTTAAGATATGCGTCTACCGTGTATAACAAAGTAGATGATACAGGAAAAATTATGCTGACCATGACAAAATGGGCAGATGGTTCTACTGGCTGGGCAACCAATAAAAATAATGAATTTGCAGGAAAGTATTTATTATATTTTTCAAATGATGCCTTTTATAAAGAAATAGAAAGTATCACCATTGATGGTGTAGAGTTGGAACAGAAAGATGAAGGAGCCCTTTGGATGGTGCCCATCACCAGCATTCCGAAGTATGCATTGATTGGTGTGGTTACCAACCATGATATTACAATAACACTGAAAGACGGAAAAACATTAACAGATTTGGGACTGGCCGATAAAGCGGTATCCTTTGGCAGTGTTTGGATTCAGAATAACGGCACTATTGCCAGTGAAAGTATCAGTAACGGATATATTCTGGAGAACAATCCGAATATTAAAAACGAAAAGTCATCCGGTTTTACAGCAGGTCAAATGACCCAAAAGGTAATGTTTGATATTAATTCCATGTCTCTGAAATCCGTACATACCTTTAAGCCCAATGAGAACTATATACAATCCGATTATGGTTGGGTTATTTATGTAAAAGAACAAATTCCTACAGAGCTTTTGCAGTATATTGACAGGGATAATATCACCATATACAATTCCGATTTATCAGGTGAACTCAATTCAGGCAGAAAAAAATTCACAGTTTCGATTGATGATAACGGACTTGTAGATACAAGCAATACTCCTGAACTGAGTATTATTGGTAACGATACAAAGGATCAGCTGAGCACTGCAAGAGACAATACAAATGATATATTTTGGGGTACCTTGGGACAAAGCAGAAATTACACCATATCCTATCAATTAAAAGATGGTGTGAGTGTAGCTGATTTTGCCAAAGCTATGAACGATTATGTTCAGAAACAGCAGGCTAGAGTTTTGTTTGATCATTGGATGGAAGCTGACTATCTTAATGAATCTAATCAGTTGGTTATACATAAACCGGACCACGGTGCAGCTCCAAAACAACTAACAGGCAGTTATTCCAATGCATATTTAGATACTAATGATACAGATAAAGACGGTCTGTTTGATTTTGTGGAATGGCAGATACAAACAGACAGTACAGACGTGGATACGGACGGAGACGGCGTACCTGACGGTCAGGAATTTTTGGATGATAACACCTTGCCAAATGATGCCTCGGATTATCTTCCGTCTAAGCCGCTCACAGATGTTACGACTTATGATGGGTCAAAGGATGTGACTGTTACAGGTACTGTTTCTAAACCTTTGATTGCAGATCCTTCCGATACAAGTAAACTGCTTCAAATTACGGATGCTGCTGCAGGCAACGTGACGGTGAAACTGCAGACATATGATGAAGCTTCCAATTCCTATACAGATACCACGTATGGTACAGCGACCATTCCGTTTGCCGACCTCGTCACCGGTAATTTCTCTATTAATGTTGGTGCAAATACAATACCTGACGGAACAAAAGTAGTTTTGGTTTCTTATAGTCCAAATGGGAAGCATGCCGTTATGGGTGATCCGCTTTCTTTTAGCGTACCTGATAAAGACAAATACAATGCAAATGGAGGCACCGTTAACCAAGATTACGGAACAAAAGCCCAGG